>ENA-ORXI01003043-ORXI01003043.1-sediment-metagenome-genome-assembly--contig:-NODE-3043-length-11572-cov-5.288212_pt1 | contig 11572 bp, 6 predicted proteins | sample MGYA00237861_ERZ511468 | MGnify/ENA primary metagenome ERZ511468 (study PRJEB26299, sample SAMN06266213) | sediment metagenome | isolation source: Hudson Canyon methane seep mesocosm | place: USA:Hudson...
GCTACCCACATAGCTTTTTCCTCTGCGCTCTATTTAGGTGGGGCAACTGTTTTTGAATACGAAACCAGCATAGCAACTTGGGCTATTGCGGCTTTTTTTTCTTTAATGCCAGATATTGATTTACCTACCTCAAAACTTGGTAGGCCACTCTTCTTTATATCAGTCCCACTGGAAAAACACTTTGGACATCGAACGATTACGCATTCATTTATTGGTGTAGCCATTTTGTGCGGTATTGCTTCACCTTTGTATTCATCTTATCCATTGTATTTCTGGGCGATAGTCGGCGGTTATTGGTCACATCTACAAATTGATATGGCCAATATCCGTGGAGTGGATTTGTTTTGGCCATCACCAATTCGTGTGGTTATGCCTGGTAAGATTAAATTTAGGCTGCAGGTTGGTAGTAAGGCAGAAATGATTTTGCTGTGCTCTATGGTGGTGTTTTGTGTTGGATTGTACCCAATGAGTAATTTAGGTTTACGGGGTGGCTTACATCAATTACTAAGAAACTTTGAGATTGCACATGATGAATATGTGAAAGTGCAGGGAAGGAACTTTTATTCACTCGAATTAAATGCGATAGATAATTTAACGCTAGAACATATTGAATGTAACTGTCCTATATTGGGAGCATGGCAGGGTGGTTTGATTGTCGAATATAACGGTAAATCTAGGGCGGTAGGGGAGAGTGAGGCTAATCATAATCTTTACCCAACGGAAGCAGTGTTGATCAAAGGCGAGCCGTTAAGAGTGATTACGCAGCGGGTAAAAATGAATGGCCGGTCTTTGCGTTGGCTGGTGGATAATCTGCAGGCTAATCATGAATATTACTTGTTGGGTGAGCTGTTTGTTGATTCTGGTTTACAGGTTAATGTGAATAATATTGAGCTGTATCATCCTGTTATTTTTGCTGGGAGTACGGTTAGGTTGCATTATGCGAGGGCAGGGGATTTGGATGATTATTTGAATATGGTGGCTATTCGGGGGGAAGTTGTTGTGCAGTTTTGGTTGCGGCCAGGGGATGAGGTGGTGGAGTTGAGTTTTTCTGGTGGGGGAAGTGACTCAACTCTTGGGGTGTTGGAGGGGATGTTTTAGGTTCCTGAAAATGACAGTGCAGTGCATCACCTCTTTCTATCAAGTTGCTGTTATAGAAACGCTCTAATACATTTACTGTAAGCTTAATAACATATCGATTATTTTCAATCTCACCATCTAATTTTTCTATGACTTCAGAACAATCATAATAATCAACAAGTCCGATAAAAAAATCTTTCCCAGTTTTTGTTCTAAAATACTTATGCCCCGTTTAATGACTACCGTCATGCTCTGACCTGATAAATGTGGGTAGATATAATCGATCTTATTTTTATCAAAAATCTCCAAGTGTGGTGGCAGACTTGCGAAAATTTATTTGGGTTAGCCATTATAGGCTACATTGCTTGCTTAAGATCTTTTGTCATTTTTTGAGCGTCAGCTAAGGCAGCAATCATTTGTTTAGCAACCGCCTCAATAACAGTCATACATACGGAATTACCAAATTGTCGGTAAATTTGATTTTGTGAAACAGCATCTACTTTAAATTCTTCTGGAAAACCTTGCAGTCTTGCACACTCTCGAGGTGTTAGTTTTCTCGGATTTTTGTATAAGTGATATTGGTCAATTAGTATTTCTGATCCATCTTTATAGTAGCGGGCGCTAATAGTATTAGTGCGTTCATTTTCGGCATTAAATAGAGAGTAGCCAAACCCATTTCCCTTTTTTTTATGCTCTGCTTTACGCTTTTTATGACCTTCCCAGAGCTTATCAGAAATAGTAAATCTATCTTTGTTATGTTCTTTAAGATCTTTAGCTAGCTCTTCTTGATCTTGAAGAATATCACCTACTTGGGTTGGTGTTCGTGGTGGTTTTGGCCAGTGAAACAAAGCTTCAAAATTAGCATCACTTAAACTTGGAAATTGGTTTCTATCGAATCCAACAATAAAAACTCGTTCTCGATTCTGAGGAACACCGAAGTCTGCTGCCCTTAAGACTTTTATATCAACCCAATAGTTGAGTTTCTCAGACAATGCGTGTCTAGCCTCTTCACTTAGCGGAATGTTATCTGGTAGCTGTTGCTCATACTTTCCTTCAAGAATAGCTTTGATAGCTTTGAGCGTGCGTCCCTTGTCATGTCCACGTAGTTGCTTAACATTTTCCAACATAAAGGATTTAGGCCTTTTTTCAACTAATATACGTTGAATTTCAAAAAACATGGTTCCACGTGTATCATTAAATCCTTGTTTGAGACCGGCTTGTGAAAATGTTTGGCATGGGAATCCCCCGAGAAGAATGTCGTGATCAGCAATATCTGATGCTTTGATTTTTGTTATATCACCAGACGGCATTTCACCAAAGTTTTCAAGGTAGGTTTTCTGTGCAAATTTATCCCACTCGGAAGTAAAGACACAATGACCACCCAGTTTTTGGAAAGGGTAACGAATTCCACCAATTCCGGCGAATAGGTCAATAAAAGTGAATTGTGATTCTTCGAGAGTTTTTTGTTTCAACGGCGCATTTTCATAATAACGCTTCATTTCATCTTGTAGCTCTAAAATTCGGCTCCATTTCAATGGAGAAGGTTTGTGATCACCTGCTTCCCATCCACGAACAGTCCTTTCTCCATCCTTTCCTAAGCCTATTAAATTTGCAAATTCACGTTGACCTAGCCGGAGGTTGTCTCTTAGCTCTTTAATATATTGGGAGGTATTCACCATTACAATTATATTGATATCCTGTTTTTTACCCTGTTATAATTTATACTGTATATATAAACACATATTATTTCAAGGTTTATCCTGTTTTTTACCCTGAAAAATGGAGTTATGATGGGTTATATAGTAAAGAAAGGGGTTGTTGCAGATAACAATTTACCGGTTGAACCAGAAGTGTTGTTCAGATTGGGCAGTTTTAGGGCAGTGCTACATGGGAAAGAGTCAACACTAGTTGTTTCAAAGCGTCCAGCTGAGCTGCGTTTTCATTTTGATGCAGATTTTGAGCCTATGTTCAGAGTTAGCTTCAAAGGATCTGGTCTAAACAAAGATCAACTGAATTCATTGGCCGCTAAGGGTTATTTTATTGTCAGCGGTAAACGAGTTCATTTTGTTAGTTCCTCCATAATGGAGCACATATCCTCTGCATTTAGCGAGCTGCCCCTTCCTTCGCTAATTAAGCTTCTTCGAACTCTGTATCAAGAAGGCCTGAGTGAGCAAATTCCATCAGGGCTGATGGAGTCTATCAGGGCTAAAAGGAAAAGAACATCAGATCACAATAAGCAGTTTGTTAGAACTCTTTATCCTTATCAACAGCAGGGGGTTGACTGGCTCAGTTTCTGTGCAGAGAACGGAGTCGGAACTATTCTGGCTGATGACATGGGATTGGGTAAAACCGCCCAGATAATCGCGTTGTGCTGTGATGTTATAGAAAAGAACCCAAGTGCTAGGATACTGGTTGTAGTACCCAACCCTCTTCTGGATAACTGGGTACGTGAGTTCGGTTTTTTTGCACCGGACATCCAACCGTATCTGCATTATGGGAACAACAGACGTGGTATCAGTTCAGCTTTATCGGATTATGGCGTAATCATCACTCCTTACACGACGATGTCTTCCGATATAGCGATGCTTGAGGAATTGTCTTTTGACCTCGCTGTGTTTGATGAAGCCAGTATGTTGAAGAACCCAAATGCAGGTCGGTCAATGGCTGCAAGACGTCTGAATACCGTAGTTTCAGTCGCTATGTCTGGAACTCCTGTTGAAAACAGTTTGATGGATGCTTGGGCTTTATGTGACCTAGTCTTTCCTAATTTTCTAGGAACACAGGAGGATTTTAAATCGCGGTATGTTCACAATGATTTGTATCAAACCCTGAATGCCGACCTTGACCAACTTGAGTCTACTCTTCGTCAGATTACGTTGAGGCGCATGAAGAAAGATGTTCTTGAACAGCTTCCAGAGAAGCTAGATATCCATATTCCAGTTTCTCTGGGAGAGAGTGAAAAATCCGAATATAATAGCATCATAGAAGAAATGCAGAGTGATGCATCCGGTGGAGGGCCTGGCATATTACCGCTGATTAATAAACTACAGCAGTTTACTGCGCATCCAGCTTTGCTTGACAGTAAAATCCCTACTGATATTAGATCTCTTTCAAATTACAGTGCAAAATTCGAATTGATGATGATGAAGTTGGATGCGATTGCTCAGGCTGGAGAAAAGGTCATTATTTTTGCGACTTTTCAGAAAGTGATTGATATTGTTAAAGGTGCATTGAAAGAAAAATACGGTATCCGAGCTGGAGTTATTGATGGTAGAACGCCGAATGAAGAACGTCAGCCGCTGATAGATGAGTTTTCATCTTCAGGCGGTTTTGATGTTCTGATCCTGCACCCTAAAACAGCAGGAATGGGGTTTAATATTACCGCAGCTACACATGTTATTCATTACTGTAGGCAGTGGAATCCAGCGCTCGAGGAGCAGGCCACAGCCAGAGCTTGGAGGAACGGTCAGAAGTCAGTGGTCAGCGTTTATTACATGTATTATGCGGATACTATTGAAGAAACTATCGATGAGCGTATTCGACTTAAACAACAGCTTAGTGACCAAGTTGTTTCGGTTGCTGATAATAAAGAAACAGACAAGCTAATAATGCTTGCATATTTGGAAACGTTAGGTTTATGAGTATACAAACAGAGCTACCCGAAGATGACTTTCGCCCTTCTGCGGGCCGTTTGGTAGAAAGTCTGCGAGATACCGGTTACAGCCGTGAGGCGGCATTTGCTGATATTTTAGACAACGCTATTGCGGCAAATGCAACTAAAATTGGCATTGAGTTTCAATATATTTATGGGGAATTCAGAGTCATCATTACTGATAATGGTGATGGTATGTCGGAGGAGGAACTGAAAAATGCGATGCGGTACGGTTCAGAAAGACGCCCAAATCCGAAGTCACTGGGTAAATTTGGTATGGGGCTGCAAACTGCATCCACTGCGTTCTGTCGTCGCCTTGTAGTGTTGACTCAGAAAAATGGCGATAGGAGTAGTCGAGCTTGGGATATAGATCGAATTATCAGTACTGATCGCTGGCAGCTGGAGACACCTAGTTCTGACGATTATTACGATGATTATGAAGAGTTGAGTGACTTTTCAGAAAACGGTGGAACTATGGTTATATGGGAAAATATCGACCGCCTGATAAAGCAGGGTAGTGAGCGCCAGATCCGTGAGCAGATCAAAAACCTTGGTAAAGAGCTTTCGACTGAGCTGAGTGCCGTTTTCTTTAAGTTCTTGGTGGCTGGTGATGTTTCCATAACAATGAAAGTCGGTGATGCACCTATGGTTGAGTTGAAAGGCTGGGACCCGCTGTGTACTGGCCTAATTACAACAGATGGTGTCCATTCTCGTTTGCTGAAAGAAAAAACTGTACCTGTTGATCTTGGTGGAAGAATCGCTTCATTTTCTATCAAAGGGAGTGTTATTCCATCCCAGAATGAACTTAATTCTGAAGAGAGAGAGTTTGCCCGCTATAGTCTTGATAACCAAGGTTTCTACATTTATCGTGAGGGCCGTTTGATCTGGCATGATGGCTGGCCACATCGGATGTATAAGAAGGAAAGTAAAATTACTCGTCTGAGAGTGGAACTGCACTTTGATCACGAACTAGATGATGTTTTCAGTATTGATTTTCGAAAGAGTCGTGTGATTATTCCGGTGGATATTCGTGAAGAACTTAAACGGCTAATTGCACCATGGAGACAGGAGTTACTTAAAGGGCAGGTTAGATTGACATCTGCTAATACTACGCGTTTGCATGGGCCTGCAGATAAAGCGATAGATAAACATAAAAAGTTTACGAAAAATTCAGATATCAAGGTTGATGGAGATTCAGTAACTATTCGAAATCAAAATCAAATGAATCCTGCTGTTATCGAGGGTATTCGTATTTACAATGATAAGACGGTCAGGGTTCATGAAGAAGACTCAATTCTCGGGGATGAGCTCTGGGAGCCTTCATGTGATGGCGAAGGTAATACATGTGTCACGCTTGGGAAGTCCCATCCGTACTTTCATAAAATGTATAACGTCTGTAAGGATAATGTCGAAGCAATGAAGGCTCTCGATATGTTGCTATGGAGCTTGGCAAATGCAGAGCATGGTGAATTCTCCGAGACCAATCAACATACTTTGAAGGGATACAGGCAGAAAGTAAGCCAGACTTTGCGCTACCTAAGTATCGAGCTTCCTGATGTAGAGGAAGAATAATGGGGTATCAGTACGATCTTGCGGATTTTAAGCGTTATCTGAACGATAAAAACTCAAAATACAGAATCGATGGTCTTATCTTCTGGCAGAACCGCATTCCTCTGCCGATAGATCTGTTTAATCGCATTTTCAATGAATCTGACCAGATAGTGACAGATTACGTTTACCAAGTTGCTGCCAGTGCCGTTACGTTCAGTAACCGTGACTCATTTCAAGAGACGCTGGGTATAGAAGTATCTGATCTGCCAAAAGGTGACCTGAAAAAACAGTCAAAAGAGCTTAAATTCTGGCTTACAGAGAAATTGTCAGATAGATCTGCTGTGGTGCATATGGCCTATGAAATTTCAGATTTACTTGGCCTAGAAAGTTTTAATTTTTCTGCTAATAAGGTGGCAGAGGCCCTTACGCACCAAGGGAAAAAATATGCGCGTATTTTCATGCCCGCAGAAGTGAGAGAACAATACTCGCTTATTAAAAATTGTGATGAAGTGGGCCAAGATAATACTGATATGTTCGGCAATATCATCGCCGATAAGTACGATATTTATCGTTCTGGTTTCAGTGATGCGCTTGCCATTATTTTTAATGCTCTTTTAGATTTCAGAATCCTGTGTTCCGGAAAAGGTAGCCATTTGCCAAAAGTTCGTGTCATTTCTCCATTAGTGGAGGATGTTGATGTTCGACTCGGTAAAACAACTGACGGTTCTCTGTGGGAGCCGGGTTATGAAGATGACCACTACATAGTCATAAACCAAGATCATCCTTTGGTACGCCAGCTTTCCTCTGAACAGTATGGTCCGTTGGCTGAGTGTCTGTTCTTTCTAGGTGAGCTTGAAAATAATCAGTTTTCTGATGAAAAGAAAAAGTTTGTTGAGGAGCTGCGCCAAGCAGTATCGCGAAGTCTGTGGATCAAGAATGACTAATTACATGCATGCAGTCGTGATTCAACGATTTTCTAAATATCTGGATATAATTTCATTATGCTTTCAAAGTTAAACACTGTAGGTAATTGGTATCAGAGCGACTCAGAGTCGGACTGGTTTTTTGATGAGATAACTTTTGATCAAGAGGCTATTGCAGCTTTTTCAGAGTTAGATCTTGATATTCAGTTTCAGGCTCACTCCGCGATGGTTAAAACGGGAAATAATCATGCCTATGTACCCAGCCATTATTTCCTTTATGCACTTAAGCTTCAGCCTTTGGCTCAGCTTCTTAACCTATATATGGATGTATTCGGGCAGCTAAAGGCAAAGCTTTCTCCACGCGAGTTAGCAGAGTTGATTGCCGATCCGTCCATTAAAAATCTGATTACCGATAAACTAGATCAATACAGCAGTGGTAACTTTTTTTCTGTACTAGGCGATAAAACTAACAGGCTTGATGCGAAATCCATCATCAATGGCAGTGGAGACGATACTAAATTACGTAATAGTGATGATTTTGTTCGCTCAATTCTGCTTAAGGCAATACCTGTTCCAGATGCTAGCTCTGAAATGCTCGGTAAAGTTATTTATGCTTTTTCACAGTCAATTTCGGCATTCGAAGTTTTAGCAAATAAGTACTCAATGAATATTCCTTATTTGTTTCAGAGTGACTCTGGTGATGATCTACTGTTTCAAATCCTATCGACTCTGGGTTGGCAGGGAAAGCTAGATTCCATTCTTGAGCAAGGAACAGCTTGGGGACAAATTGAGGATGCGTTTAGAAGCGCTACTACCCCAGTCGTTGGAAATACTCATTATGTGGATGATCCAGTGCACTACTCGGAAGCGAAAATGGAGTATCTTTTTATAAAGAAAGGTTTGTTAATCACACCTGATTCAATAAAGATAGTTTCTGATTTAGTCTCTAATTTGTGGCCAAATATGGAGGTTCGCCAAAAAGGTGCTGAGTTTCGCTTTTGTTCTAGTGCTTGTCCTACTAGCGATCTCACACCATTTCTTTTGCGTTCATCTGGAGCTACGAAAACCGGAACTAATAAAATCTACTATGGCGCTCCGGGTACGGGTAAGAGTCACACTATCAACAATCAAACGAGTGACCGTACAAATGTAGTAACAGTATTTCACCCTGATACTCAGTACAATGACTTTGTCGGTGCGCTAAAACCAAAGATGTCTGGGAGTGATATCGCCTATGAGTTTCGTCCGGGTCCTTTTACCAAAGCACTCTTGTTGGCTTTAAATAAACCGGAAGAACATGTTCACCTTATTATTGAAGAAATCAATCGAGCTCCGGCTGCTGCAGTGTTCGGAGAGTTGTTTCAGCTACTTGATCGTAAAGAAGGTGGAGGAAGTCAGTATACTATTGATGCGGCCGATCCAGATATGCTGGATTACATCAACACGAGGCTGAATAGCGGCAGTATTGATAAACTTTATATCCCTGAAAACCTGTCTCTGTTGGCTACTATGAACAGCAGTGATCAAGCTGTAATGCCTCTCGATACAGCATTCAAACGACGCTGGTCATTTGAATACTTGAAAATAGACTTCAAAAACTCAGAAGTACCAGAACAGACTTTTACTCTGAAAACTGCCGATGGTAGTGACTGGAATATCAGTTGGGTAGACTTTGCTGATAAGGTTATCAATTTCCAACTGAAATCTGCTCGTTTACCTGAAGACCGTCTCCTTGGCCCTTTCTTCTTAAACCAGACAGAGTTATCCTCTCCTGCACAAGCCCTAGATTCGCTGGCCGGTAAATTATTCATTTATCTTTGGGATGATGTATTACGTCATAAGGGAACTAAGCACATCTTTGCTCAAGACTTGGTTACGTTCGGAGACCTACATAGTCACTTCACAGGCAAGAGTCGAGGTATTTTCTGTGAAACTGTCGATGATCTGATTAAAACATATGGATCTGAAAAAAAGCAGGAAGAAATGGCTGACTCTGCAGATGCAGATGAGTAAATTACAGTTCTTTTCAGACAAAGACCTGATAACTCGACTGCCGGTCCTTCTTGCAGACACCTTGAGGGGAACGGGAATCATTGCTCCAGATCATTCACGGGTTCAGTTTTGTGGTTTTGTATCATGGTCTGAAGGAACTGCTGTATTCTTGCCGGTGAATTGTTGTGAAAAAAATTTTGATGTGGCTGGCGCTCATTTTTTATTAAGGGCGTTACAGCGTTACTATGATGACAAAATAACAGGAGTGCGTGAAGGACTTGGAGATGAAGTAATCGGTTCGACGTCTCTGTCTCTGGTGCTTTTACTGGTCGATGACTATTTGGTGAATGGGTTGTATGTACGCAGAGCCCAAGAGTATAAGTTGAATAGTGGCAAAATTAACTGGTCACGAACTATTTCACGCCAAACTGGATTTCCATCAAAAAATTCTCCAGTGTATCTGGACTTGGAAACATCCCTATCGCACTATGTATCGGATTGTGAGACCGCTAGGATTCATGCGGCAGTAATAAGAGAAATCCATTCTGAATATGGTGATCTGTTGTTCGGGGGTGTCCAAACTTCGGATGTCAACTTGGAATTAATGCCTCTTCCATCGGGTGAACTAACAGCTCAGCTCTCTTATTTAGATAGAGAATTATCGCTCAGTTATTCAGATAGAGATATGAATCTGATTAATGCACTCAGACGTTATATAGAGAGGTCTGTAGGAATGGATGATGCGTTACTTGTAGGTACGCGGAAGTTTCATCATGTGTGGGAAGCGATGATTGATCAATGTCTTCCTAGGGGAATTTCGGTTAACAGTCAACTACCAGTACCTTTCTATCTTCAGAATGAAAACTACATTCCAGTCGCGCAGAAAGGCCAACGCACCGATACGGTAATAGAAAATGAAGAAGGAAATCATGTAGCAGTCGTAGATGCCAAGTATTACCGTGCAGAATCCCCCTACAGTGCGCCAGGGTGGCCAGATATAGTGAAACAGATTTTCTACAAAACTGCTGTGGAGTCTGTGGTACCTAAAACAACGAACGTGTCGCTACACTTTGTTTTTCCAGGGTATAAACAAGTTTTGGATTCGGCTCATATTGGTTTACGAACTAAAGGGCCAACCAAGATAAAACCTGTAGGTAGTGATTACCCCGATATTTATTGTCATTATTGTGACCCAGTAAAGCTTATGGAAAACTATGTAAATGGAATCAAGAATTACGTATTATCTGAAAAAATATTAAATACTTGTTAAGTATCATTCACTTTGTATCTGATAAATAAACTATATAAAGAATACAAACTGTATGTTTTAGTGGCTTTTTCTTATTAAGACTTACCGCTGAGGTAGAAATACTAGAAAAATGTAGTAAAACTCAGGATTTTAATAAATCTACCCTTTAAAAGCTCTAGAATCAAAAATGAGTCTATAGAGTATGAATGACAAGGAGTTCAGAGAGATAAAAATACAAACAGTTCTTTAGGACCCCATAATTTGTTCCTTAAAACCATCCTTTTCATATATCTTTAAGACGTATGGAAAAACTTCTTACCGTACTAAATTTTCAAATATCCGCCACCAACTTACTCAACCTCTCCTGCCCCGCATGAGTATAAATCTGCGTAGTAGCAATACTCTCATGCCCTAGTAACGCCTGTATATCGATCAGTTGTACATCTTTCTCAAGCAAACGCGTAGCGTAAGTATGTCTTAACTTATGCGGTGTCACCTTTTTATCAATCCCCGCTTTATCGATCAGCTTCTTTAAATATGCCCTGGCAGCATGTTGTCCAATGGGCTTACCACCTGGTTTCTTAGCAAACAGGTATTCATCGCGGGATTTATCAACAACGGCTAAGGCTAATTCACGCATAAAGCCTTCAGGCAATGGTACTTGTCTTTCTTTATTGCCCTTCCCTATTACCCGTACAGATTGCGCCATGCCATCTACCACTCTAATATCACTTACTTTTAACCCTAGTGCTTCGCTAATTCGTAACCCAGTCTTTTGAATCAGAGTAAACATCAACTCATAACGCTGACGTATTTTTACCGATGATGCCCTACTCCGCCCAAAAATCGTATCAGGTATATCATCATAATTGCGTGTAGCTTTCATGAATTCCTCCTGTTCCTCCTGTTCTAACCACACAGGCATACGGCTCGGACGTTTGGGCTTATCAATTAAGTAAATGGGGTCATCTTGAATATGATCACGACGTTTAGCCCATTTATAGAATGTTGCTAGGCATGATATTTTTCTAGCCACTGCATGAGCCCCTACCCCTTTTTTAGAAAGGTAGCTAACAAAGTGTTCAACATCTATTGGCTGACATTTACGCCAATCCAGGTCTTCTTCTG
>ENA-ORXI01003044-ORXI01003044.1-sediment-metagenome-genome-assembly--contig:-NODE-3044-length-11572-cov-4.935885_pt1 | contig 11572 bp, 8 predicted proteins | sample MGYA00237861_ERZ511468 | MGnify/ENA primary metagenome ERZ511468 (study PRJEB26299, sample SAMN06266213) | sediment metagenome | isolation source: Hudson Canyon methane seep mesocosm | place: USA:Hudson...
CAATACTGGTTATTCCGCTTCTAGCTGCTTCAATATTGACTATTGCGATGAAAGTAGCGCCAATGTATTTTGACAATATGACCGTTGCCAAAGTACTTGAAGACCTGGGTGCACAAAGTGATATTGCAGAACTTGAAGATGACAGTATTCTGAGTGCATTCAGTAAGCGCTTAACCATTAATAATGTGAGAGATTTCGACCTTAAAAAGGTTGTTATTGGACGAGATGATGGCATGCTGACCATAGATATTAATTACGAAAAAAGAGATAACATTTTTAAAAATATAGATGTCATCGTATCCTTTGAAAATCACTTTGAAACTAAAGCCCAGTGAGTAGATCAAATAAAGCCCTGGAAAGACGAATTGGGTACAATTTTAACGATGAATCGTTGCTGACCCTAGCCTTAACCCACCGTAGTGTGGGTGCAAATAACAATGAGCGCCTTGAGTTTTTGGGTGATTCCATTCTTAATTTTGTTATTGCTGAAGCCTTATTTCGACAGTTTCCAAAAGCCAGAGAAGGACAGCTAAGTCGTCTTAGAGCGCAGTTGGTTAAAGGGGTTACCCTAGCTGAGATTGCAATAGAGTTTGGCTTGGGTGATTATCTGTTATTAGGTTCTGGTGAGCTTAAAAGTGGTGGTTTTCGCAGAGAGTCAATACTGGCAGATGCCGTAGAGTCAATTATCGGTGCTATTTTTAATGACACCGGTTTTGAGGCGAGTAAAGAGCGCATATTACACTGGTATAGCAGTCGTCTAGATAGCCTTTCGTTGCAAGACAATCAAAAAGACCCGAAAACTCGCTTGCAGGAGTTTTTGCAATCACGGCAGCAGGAACTTCCAAAATATGAAGTCGTGTCGGTACAGGGTGAAGCGCATGCGCAAACATTCTTTGTTGAGTGTATTATAGGCATGTTGAAACAGAAATCAGAAGGGCAAGGGAGTAGTCGTAGAATTGCAGAGCAGCAATCAGCACGACGAGCACTAACTGCACTTGGCCTGGAAGAATAACCAGAGCAAGAATAGCCAGAGTAATAGAAATTTGATGAATAGCGGTAATGAAAAAATATGAGTGATAATGATCAGGACTTCCCGGAAATTGAGCAAACGGGTGACGAAAGCGAAATGCCTTCTGATGGAATGCGTTGTGGTTTTGTGGCGATTGTTGGTCGTCCCAATGTCGGTAAATCAACATTGCTTAATCATATATTGGGGCAGAAGCTCAGTATCACTTCTCGTAAGCCTCAAACGACTCGTCATCAGATATTGGGTATTAAAACAGAAGATGATGTTCAGGTAGTTTATGTTGATACTCCAGGTCTTCACCTTAAAGAAGTTAAAGCAATTAACCGTTATATGAATAAAGCGGCATCCGATGCATTGAAAGGTGTTGATGTTGTGGTATTTGTTGTTGACCGTCAACGATGGACTGATGACGATGAATTGGTGCTTAAAAAGGTAAAGCGTGCCCGTTGCCCGGTTATTTTGGTAGTTAATAAAATAGATCGCATAAAAGAAAAAGAAGTTTTGTTGCCTTATCTTAGCGATATATCACAGAAAATGAATTTTGCTCATATTATTCCTATTTCTGCCGAGAAGGGGCACAACGTCGAACAACTTGAAAAAGTAGTTGCCAGTTTTGTTCCCGAAAGCGTTCACCATTATCCGGAAGATCAAATAACAGATCGAAGTCAGCGTTTTCTGGCTGCCGAGTTAGTGCGCGAAAAGATCATGCGTCAACTGGGCGAAGAACTGCCTTACGCTGTGACCGTTGAAATTGAAGAGTTTAAGCAAGAAGCTAAAATATTAAGAATTAGCGCCAAAATTCTGGTCGAGCGAGATGGACAGAAGAAAATAATCATTGGTGATAAAGGCTCACAGCTTAAGATTATTGGTCGTGATGCTCGTCTTGATATGGAGCGTCTGTTTGAAAGCAAGGTTATGCTTAGCTTGTGGGTTAAAGTGAAAAGCGGCTGGGCTGACAGCGAGCGAGCACTTAAAAGCCTTGGTTATGATGACCGATAAGTCTCGATTTATCTGAAAAGACTAGGGCGGGTTCTGTTATTGTGAATGGTGTAGTAAGAGAACCTGTTTATTTATTACATAGCCGCCATTATCGAGAAACCAGCCTGTTAATTGATGTGTTTAGTCTCAATTACGGGGTGTTACGCTTAGTTGTGAAAGGTGCGCTTCGGCCTTCTAACCCATTGAAGGGGATGTTACAGCTTTTTCAGCCCTTGCTTATTTCATGGCAAGGGCGTTCAGATTTAAAAAACCTTACTGATGTTGAACATACTAATCGTTTGCCTGCCTTGAGAGGCGATTACCTCTATAGCGGGCTATATCTCAATGAGCTTCTTGTTCGTTTAGTTCATCCTCACGATCCGAACCCTCAACTATTTTCAGCTTATGTCGATGTAATGGGCGGTTTGGGAGAGAGGGAACCATTAGAAAGCATTCTGAGAGTATTTGAATTTCGAATGTTAACGGAGCTGGGTGCTTTCCCAAGTTTTACGGAGGAAGCTGGCTCAGGTCAAAGTATCATTCCGCAGGCTTACTATTATTGGCAGCCAGAACAAGGTTTTATTAAAACCTACAAAAAAAATCACCATACTCAAATAAATATTATTAGTGGTGCGCAATTGGCCGCTTTATCGGTGACTGACTTTAGCCGAAAAGAAACGTTATTAGCGGCTAAACGTTTGTCACGATTAATGATAGATCACCTGCTTGATGGGCGAAGCCTTAAAAGCAGAGAGTTAATTGCAAAGTCGAGGGAGTTAAAAAAACTATGACCCAGGTAAAAACTGATCTTGTTAAATGTAGCGGAAGGCAAGTGCTACTAGGTGTCAATGTTGATCATATAGCAACACTCAGACAAGCCCGTGGAACTCGATACCCTGACCCTGTTTATGCTGCATTGCTTGCCGAAGAGGCGGGTGCTGATGGCATCACGATACATCCTCGTGAAGACCGTCGTCATATTCAGGAGCGTGATGTTCTTATTTTGAAAGAAACACTTAACACCCGTATGAATCTGGAAATGGCTGTAACGGATAATATGCTTTCGTTCGCTGAGCGAGTGCAGCCAGAGCATTGTTGTTTGGTTCCTGAAAAGCGTGAGGAACTAACAACCGAGGGTGGGCTTGATGTTTTATCTCAAGAAGCAAAAATAAAAGATGCCTGTACAAGGTTGGCAGAGCAGGGAAGTGAAGCTTCGCTCTTTATTGATGCAGACTTTGCACAAATTGATGCTGCTGTTCGTTGTGGGGCTCCAGCTGTTGAGATTCATACCGGGCATTATGCCGATGCAGTGACGCCCAAAAATGTCGCTTTGGAATTTGAGAGAATTCGTGCAGGTATTGAATATGCACTTAAGCAAGGTTTGATAGTAAACGCGGGGCACGGTCTACACTACCATAATACTTCAACGGTAGCGGCCATTCCTGGCATTAACGAGCTTAATATAGGGCATAGTATTATTGCTCATGCGGTTTTCGTTGGCTTAAAAGAAGCGGTTAAAGAAATGAAAGCTATCATCTTAAATAGCCAGTAAAATAGCCTGTTGTTAAAAAAGTGATAGTTAAAAGAATGATAAAAGGCGTAGGTACCGATATTATTAAAGTGGCTCGTATTGTCCGTGCCTTACAGAAGCATGGTGAGCGCTTTGCAGCCCGAATACTAACGCCTGATGAAATGAGTCGATATGAATCGGCACATGATGGTGCTCGTTATTTGGCTAAACGATTTGCTTTGAAAGAAGCGATTGTTAAAGCGCTGGGGACGGGCATCGCAAAAGGTGTGAGCTGGCAGCATATTAATACGGCTAATAATGAAGCGGGCCAGCCCTATGCTATTTTGAGTGATGGTGCTTTGTCTGTTATGCAATCGCTAGGGGCGGATCATTTACATATCAGTTTGTCAGACGAAGAAGAGTATATACTGGCGTTTGCCGTCTTGTCTTAAGGGCGTCTTAATCCGTTAATGTCTGGTGGTCTGTGTCTTTCATACCAAACTCCCGCAGGGCCTTTTGCCAGTTATTATGTTCTGCCCATCGTTGTATTTGCTCTATTGCTTCTACCAGGTCTTCATAATAAGGCTGTAAGTCACGGTTCTTTCTTTTGAGCGCTATTTCCATTTTCTCGGACGCGCCTTGTAGTTCAGGTACACCACAGTAGCGCGTTGCACCGTGTAGTTTATGCACGCGTTCTAGCAGTGCTTTGTTATCGTTATCTTCATAATGTGTTTGTATCGCTTCATTATCTGACGTTAAATGCTCAAGAAGCATGCTGAAAAGCTCTTCAGCTAAGTCATTCTTACCTGCTGCGAGCTTTACACACAGTGCAATATCTACACAGGGAGCCTTTTTAATGCGGGTAGACGGCTTAATGGGTTGATGATCAGCATCATCTACATAATGAATAACAGGCGTAGGGTGTGCCTGATAGCCTGTTCTGTGAAGTATCACTTCTTCAAGTTGTTTTTCACTGATAGGCTTGGTCAGATAATCATCAAACCCTTTATTTAACAGCAATTTCTTTTCTTCTGCTAAAGCGTGAGCGGTGAGTGCAACGATGGGAATGCGTTGCCCGTTTCTTTCGAAAGCCCTGATTTTTTCAGTCGTTTCTATGCCGTCCATACCTGGCATTTGTACGTCCATAAATATTAGATCAAACTTTTGCAGCTTCCATTTAGTGAGCGCTTCAAAACCACTGGCGGCGGTAACAACGTTAATACCTAGTTCCCTAATTAAAACTTCAACCAGTTTAAGGTTTGCATCATTATCATCAACCGCAAGAATAGTTGGAACGGGGCATTGATCAATTTTGTCTACAAGTGCTTTGTCTATCGAGGTTTTGTTCAGGGGTACAGGGAGGTGCTCAGCTTCTTTGTGTGTATAAAAATCGCTTTGTTCTGGTTCGACAATATCTCCGTTAATAAGCTTAAGTAGAGTGCTATATAGTCGCTGATAAATAAGAGGCTTTGTTAAATGAGCGCTGACTAAGTCAAGAATAGGTTGGTGATTATGGTCTAGTGTAGGTGTTAATAGCAGTGTTCTGCAGCCTCGGTTGTACTCTAATTCACTAAGCAGTTGCTTGTATTGGTTTGATCCCATTAGGTGTCGATTAATGCCAATAATCGCAACGGCATATCCCTTTCGGTTTTCCTGGGCGTCAATAACGCCTTTCAACAAGGCAACGGGGGAGTCAACTTGCTTAACGTGTGCGCCCAGACTGGTAAGCATGTGTTGAACGGCTAGAGCCGTTGTTGGCTGATCTTCCATGTAGATAATTCGCTCACCAGCTAATGCATCAAGCTTTGGTTCTGGTTGTACGTTTACCGCAATTTCACTCATCAGGGTAAACCAGAATATAGAGCCTTTGCCTAGCTCGCTGTCGAGCCCTATCTCGCCTCCCATTTCTTCTATCAAACGCTTTGAAATAACCAAACCTAAGCCTGTACCGCCATATTGTCTGGCGGTGGATGCGTCTGCCTGAGCAAAAGCATTAAATAATGATTGCTGTTGTACTCTTGAAAGTCCAACGCCAGTGTCTGATACGCTAATCTTTATGGTAACGCTATGATCTTCTTGTTCTTCCAGCATGGCACGTAAAACAACTTCACCGCTCTGGGTAAATTTAATGGCATTATTCACTAAATTTGTGATTATTTGTTTAACCCTGAGAGGGTCACCAATAATATTGTTTGGGACATCGCTGTAAACGAGGGGAACAAGGTCAAGTCCTTTGCTATGAGCTGTGGGAGCCAGCATTGTCATGACATCTTCAATGATTTCTCTTATTTTCATTGGGGTTCTGTCAAGAATGAGCTTGCCAGCTTCTATCTTGGAGAAATCAAGAATGTCATTTATGATGGTTAAGAGTATTTCAGAGGACTTTTTTATGGTCGTTAGGTGGTCTTTTTGGTGCTGCGATAAATGCCCTTTCATTAAAAGGTTGGTAAAGCCCAAAATACCGTTAAGAGGAGTGCGAATTTCGTGACTCATATTAGCGAGAAACTCAGATTTTATTCGACTGGCTTCTAGCGCTTCTTTTCGGGCAATATCTAGTTCAATATTTTGGATTTCAATTGTTTCAAGCGTTTCACGCAGGTCTTCCGTGGCCTGGTCTATATTGTGCTGCATTTCATCATGGGCTTTACTGAGTGTTTCTGCCATGGAATTAATGCCTGACTCAAGCAATTGAAGCTCTTGCCCTCCACCCGTGTAAACCCTTGTGTCTAGTTTGCCCTCTTTAATTTCGGTGACTGCATGAATCACCTCTTCAATAGGACGTATGACTCCACGGGTCATTCTGAAGGCGATCAGCCAATTTACCAGGATACCCAGTGATAAAATAATAGCACTGGTAATCAGGGCTTGATATTTAGCAACGGTAGAGTTTGCATGTGACAACTCCAGCGCGACCCATCCGACGGCCCTTTCTTGTTCAGGGTTTATTGTCAGCTCTTCTTTAGTCTCTTTATCACTATTGGATAGTTCGTTAATCATTGAGGGCTGAAGATGAATAGGGGTGATGAATAGTGTTGAATTTTCTGTTTGTTCAACGACTACCCGGTCGCTAGGGAGTTTTGCAGGGTTAACAATCGCAAGCATTTTAGGGCCTGAATGAACAAGGCTGCGATGAAAACTATCGAGTATAGTAATTGCCCGAACATCTTTTTCTTCAAGGCTGGTATTGGTAAGGATTAACAGAAGCGTTCTATTGCCAGTGAATACACCATATTCACTGGCTGTGGCGAGTTGACGGCTTATTGAAAGCCCTCGTTCATTGAGTCGGTCGTTAATGCTGTTTATCTGGTTATGAGTGAATACCACTCCCAGCAAAAGCGCGATCGTAAAGGCGGGAAAAAGTGCCAGTACTAGAACTCGATTTTTAACGCCCCATTTTCTCATTGAAAGCTCTGTGAACTATGTATGGTTAAGGAGTAATGAAAATTAAGTAACGGTGCTTAATTAAGGTATAAGGATTATGCTAATATAACATACCGGTTTACGCTGTATTCAGCTATAGATTTTTAGTCTATCACAAGCATTATTATAAACTTCACATCAGTTAGCATTTCTTAGAGATGATTCATGGAATTTCCTACTATAGAGTCTTTTGTTGGTAATACTCCTTTAGTTCGCTTACAACGCTTACCAGGCGAGACAACAAATACCATACTTGTAAAGCTGGAAGGTAATAACCCTGCTGGTTCGGTAAAAGATCGCCCTGCTTTAAATATGATTCAGGCTGCAGAGAGTCGGGGCGAAATTAAGAAGGGCGACACACTTATAGAGGCGACCAGTGGCAACACGGGTATAGCGCTGGCAATGGCTGCGGCCATTAAAGGTTATAAGATGATATTGATTATGCCTGAAAATATGAGTGAAGAGCGAAGAGCTTCAATGTCAGCTTATGGTGCTGAAATTATTACCGTAACTAAAGAGCAGAGTATTGAAGGGGCTCGAGATCTTGCCCAGGAAATGCAAAGTGAAGGTAAAGGTAAAGTACTTGATCAGTTTTCTAATGAAGACAATCTGTTGGCTCACTATAAGACCACAGGCCCGGAAATATGGACGCAGACAAACGGAACCATTACCCACTTCGTAAGCGCTATGGGAACGACAGGAACCATAATGGGGACTTCTCGTTATTTAAAAGAGAAAAACCCAGATGTTCAAATTATAGGCTTGCAACCATGTGATGGTGCGGCCATTCCAGGGATACGTCGTTGGCCTAAAGAATATTTGCCTAGTATCTTTGATTCATCCGCGGTTGATGCCACCATCGATATGGGGCAGCAGGAAGCCGAACAGACGATGATGGATTTAGCCAGAGAAGAAGGTATTTTTTGCGGTGTCTCTTCGGGTGGTGCTGTAGCAGGAGCACTTCGTTTATCTAAGACGCTTGAAAATGCAATCATCGTCGCCATTATCTGTGACCGTGGAGATCGTTACCTCTCTACGGGCGTTTTTAAATAACCAGGGCAATCAGTACTCATGGCAAGAAGACCGAAAAAAAAACTACCGACTCATCCTGTTGAGCTAGCGATAGAAAAGCTAAGTCATGATGGTCGGGGTATTGCTTATCTTGATGGTAAAATACAGTTTGTTGATGGTGCGTTAACAGGAGAAACGGTCAAAGCAATTTATACTGATACCCGTAGCCGTTTTGATGAGCTTAGGGTACAAAAAATAATAGTCGCGTCTGAAGATCGTGTTGCTCCCCCTTGTGCTCATGCTCAAGTGTGCGGTGGTTGCAGTCTTCAGCATATTAGCCCTGCAGCCCAGATAGAATTTAAACAATCGGCCCTTCAAGAACAGTTTAAACACTTCGGTAATATCAGTGACTGCACTTTACTTGAACCTGTAACGGGCCCCGTCTCTGGCTACCGTCGCAAGGCTCGATTGGGTGTTGGGAGCAAGAACAAACGTAAAGAAATAGTCTTAGGCTTTCGAGAAAAGAATAGTGGTGTTATTAGTGGCATTAATGAATGCATGGTGCTGGATGAGCGTATAGCGACCAAAATAATAGCGCTTCGTGAGCTGATTAGTACTTTAAATATCTGTCGTTCAATAGCTCAGGTTGAGGTGGCAGCGGGAGATAAAGAGATCGCATTAATTTTTCGGCATATGACACTGCTTAGAGATGATGATGCCCAAAAACTAATTGAATTTGGTGCGAAGCATAACTTCCATATTTATTTGCAGCCAGAAGGCCCTGCAAGTGTTCATCGTATTTACCCTAAGAGCGGTGAAGAACGTTTAAGTTATCGTCTGGAAGAATTTTCTCTTGATATGACGTTCCACCCCAATGATTTTACTCAAGTGAATGCTGATATTAACAAGAAGATGATTAGCAGAGCCGTTGAGTGGCTTGACCTGTCTTCTGAAGATCGCGTACTAGATCTTTTTTGTGGCTTAGGTAATTTCACGCTTCCCTTAGCTCGGAAAGCAGGCAAGGTTATAGGTGTAGAAGGTGATGAGGCCATGGTCGTTCGTGGTCGTGAAAATGCAGAGTTTAACAAACTAGACAATATCGAGTTTTATGGTGCAAATTTACAGGCCGATTTTACTAAGAGTAAGTGGGCCAAAGACGGATTTGATAAAATATTGATAGATCCACCACGCTCAGGTGCTCTGGATGTAGTACAGTATTTACCTGCTTTTGGCGCAAAGAAAATTGTTTATGTATCATGTAACCCTGCTACATTAGCAAGAGATGCCGGTGTTTTAGTTGAACATGGTTATAAAATGGTTAAGGCTGGGGTTATGGATATGTTTCCCCATACTGCACATGTAGAATCTATTGCCCTGTTTGAAAAATAAATAGCTAACATATAAATAGAAATCACAGTCATTCCCGCGAAGGCGGGAATCCATAATTCGGAACTACGCCAAAACAATGGATCCCCGCCTTCGCGAGGATGACAAAAAGGTTAAAATACAGAAAAATAAACTAACGCACAAATATTTGAGTTTGGACTAGGCATGGTTAAGGTTAGAGAAGAATACCACCTTTCAGAAGACGGTCTCATCGACATTGAGGGCTGGATTCAGCACCTCTCTGAAAAAGTTCGACTTGATGATGCCGATGTGATTCGTCAAGCCTGTGAGCTGAGCCTTGAAATTGAAGAAGAGGCGGTAAGGGATGATCTTGTCTGGGCGAAAGGTCATAGCAGTTTTCAAACCGGCCTTGAAATGGCTCAAATTCTTGCCGAACTCAATCTGGATCAACAAGCCTTAGTTGCTTCAATACTCTACCGTGCTGTGCGGGAAGAGCGGTTATCATTAGATACAGTAAAGAAAAGATTTGGCGAAGATGTTGCTAAGTTGATTGATGGCGTACAACAGATGGCGGCTATTTCTGCTATTCATACACCCTATAAAGGCTCGGTGCTAGGGCAGAATCAGGGACAGCTTGATAACGTTCGTAAAATGTTAATTACCATGATCGACGATGTGCGTGTTGTTCTGATTAAGCTAGCAGAGCGAACCTGCGCTATTCGGGCGGTTAAAAATGCTCAGATGGATAAGCGACAGCGCGTTGCCCGTGAAGTATTTGATATCTACGCTCCTTTAGCTCACCGCTTGGGTATTGGTCACATAAAGTGGGAGCTTGAAGATTTATCATTTCGCTATCTTCATGATACTGCTTACATGAAAATAGCAAAGCAGCTGCAAGAACGACGAATGGATCGGGATGAGTTCATTCGTGAGGTGCAGGAGAAACTAGAACAAGAGGTTGCTGGCAGCGGTATAGGTGCAGAAATATCGGGGCGATCTAAGCATATTTATAGCATTTGGCGAAAAATGCGTCGAAAGAACCTTGATTTTTCACAGATATACGACATTCGTGCTTTTCGTATACTCGTTCCGAAAATCCGTGATTGTTATGCTGTTTTAGGCATTGTGCATTCGTTGTGGCGACATATTCCTCATGAATTTGATGATTACGTTGCTAATCCTAAAGAAAATGGTTATCGCTCTTTGCATACTGCGGTGGTTGGGCCTCACGGAAAAATAATGGAAGTTCAAATACGAACCCATGAAATGCATGAAGAGGCTGAACTAGGTGTTTGTGCTCACTGGCTCTATAAAGGGACGGATGTTAAGAGTAAGTCATCGGGCTATGAAGATAAAATTAACTGGTTGAGGCAAGTTCTTGAGTGGCAAGAAGAAATTGGTGATGTGTCGGGGCTTGTTGAGCAACTGACAACCGAAGCTAACACCGACCGCATCTATGTATTTACTCCTGAAGGGCATGTGGTAGATCTTAGACAGGGTGCCACGTCTGTTGATTTTGCTTATCGGGTGCATACAGAGGTGGGGCACAGCTGCCGGGGCGCTAAAGTTAACGGACGTATTGTTCCCTTAACTTATCCCTTAAAAACAGGTGAGCAGATTACTATACTTACCTCAAATAACCCCGCTCCCAGCAGGGATTGGCTTAACCCCAGCTTAGGCTATATTCAAACATCCCGTGCCCGAGCCAAGGTTGCTCACTGGTTTAAAGAGCAAAACCGGGATCAGAATATTATTGATGGCAGGGCCATACTTGAAGATGAGTTTAACCGACTCTCTATAGATGATATTGAACTCAATGAGTTAGCTGAAAACGTCAATTTCAAAAATGCGAGCGATATGTTTGCAGCCATTGGTGCAGGAGATCTCCGGCCAACACAGGTTGCCAATGCTGCGCAGAGAATGATAGAGCCTCATGAAGAGCAATTGAGCTTGCAGCTTAATGCGTATCAGGAAGAAAAAAATACCGATTCTGATATTCAGATCCGTGGTGTCGGCAAGCTAATGACCTCAATTGCTCATTGCTGCCAGCCGGTACCTGGGGATTCCATTATTGGCTATATCACCATTGGGCGTGGTGTATCAATTCATCGTGATGACTGCAGTAATGTTCAGCAGCTACAAGATAAAGAACCTAATAGAATTATTGATGTGTCTTGGGGTAAAAAGCCAGAATCGACCTATGCGGTTGATATTGAGATTCAGGCTTATGACCGAGAAGGTTTAATTCGTGATGTAACCATTGTTTTGGCAGATCGGAA
>ENA-ORXI01003045-ORXI01003045.1-sediment-metagenome-genome-assembly--contig:-NODE-3045-length-11570-cov-41.044636_pt1 | contig 11570 bp, 6 predicted proteins | sample MGYA00237861_ERZ511468 | MGnify/ENA primary metagenome ERZ511468 (study PRJEB26299, sample SAMN06266213) | sediment metagenome | isolation source: Hudson Canyon methane seep mesocosm | place...
CTAAGAGAAACCAGTCAATATAAAAACCAGCCGATTGTCGCAATGACTGCTGCTGCAATGACTCACGATATTCAAGCAGCAGATGGTATATTCGATGATTATCTGACTAAACCTATTGAAATACCTAAGTTGCTTAATACCTTAAAAAAATACTTAAGCTGATAACTCGCTGACTCAATTTTATCTACACATGCCTTGAACTGCTTTTAACAAAACTGAGATTAGTCACATTACAACACCCAAAGTATTAATAGATAATAATGTTTTGTAGTATATTGAGCACATGAAAAAAACTGCAGCTAGCCCTGAAAATATAATACGCAAAGCCTTTCTTACGGCTCTATTAACGATTGCTTTTGTGGCCATTTGTTTACAGTGTTATGTGACTTATGAGTCATATATATCCCAGCAAGGTGTCTTTTTAACTAATGAGGCAGGAAAACAACGGATGTTAACTCAGCGTATTGCTAAAAATATGCTGAAAATATTATATGCAGAAAACAATGAAATCAGACAAACATGGTTTTTATCCTCTCTTGAGGAAGATATAGAAAAAATTAAAACGCATCATCAGCTATTAATTGACAATCAGATTTTTAAAGACAGGGACGATTTACTTCAAGAAACAAATCAATCAATTAACTCCTTAAGTAAATTAATTTACCAAGTTTTAGGTAACTTGAACGGCCCAACCGTTGATATCTCGCAGTTAAGAGATGCTGTAGCGCTTTATATGGCTGAAGAGGAACACGCTCTTAATTTAATGGAACAAATAACGCAGATCACGGAACATAAAACTGAGCTAAGAGAGTCTCTGTTTTTATGGTATTCATGGGCAGGGACGCTACTGATAATAGTGACTTTACTAATTGCTGCAAAAAAAGTGCTATGCCCTGCTTTGAGTACAGTTAAAGAATTATTTAGGCAACAGCAAGAAAATACCAAAAACCTTGAACAGGCAAAGCAACAATCTGAAATCAACGAACAGGCTATGGAAACCCAGGCTGTTGAGTTATTAGCCCAAAAACAGTTGCATGAATCCATTTTAAATACTACACATTCCGTTATCATTTCTATTAACCCAAAAGGCTGTATTACGGTTTTCAATAATGCAGCTGAAAACCTGTTTGGTTTTGATAAAAATGAAGTAAAGGGTAAGAACATAAAGTTATTAATGCCTAACCCGTATAAAGATGATCATGATGGTTATCTTGAAAATTACTTAAAAACGGGCACTAAGAACATTATTGATTTTGAAAGAGAAGTGCTTGGACAAAAGAAAGATGGCACTGTCTTTCCTTTGAATCTACGAGTGAAAGAAATTCACTTAGAAAAACATCATGAATTTATTGGCTTTGTTGAAGATCTCAGTGATAAACAAAAAATACAACAAACGCTACAAGAGTTAGCTCAGAGTGAAGGCCAGTATTTATCCGTAGTTGATGATCAGGATAATTTGATTTGTCGTTATAACAAGGCGTTTATTTTAACCTTTGTCAATAAGGCATACTGTGAATACTTTTCTAAGAGTCGTGAGGTCTTGTTAGGAAGCTGTATATTAGATTCCGTACCTGGTGACGTAGGAGATTGGCTAATACAGCAGCATCAATCAATTACTTATGAGCAACCTACTCAAAGACACGAAGATAAAATCATTACTGATGGTGATCAAGAAGAATGGCAAGCATGGACAACCCGGGGGATTTTTGATTCTGATAAACAGTTGATTGAATATCAAGGGGTAGGAACCATTACCACTAATCAAAAACTTGATGAATTTAGGTTGTTACAGGCTAAACAGTCAGCCGAGGAAGCTAACCAGGCGAAATCCATGTTCTTATCCAATATGAGTCATGAACTTCGTACCCCGCTTAATTCCATTATTGGATTTTCTCAATTACTTGAAATAGATGATGAAGAGCCTTTAACTGCCATGCAAAGAGAATCAGTTGAATTGATTCATAAGGGTGGCACGCATTTATTAGAATTAATCAATGATATTCTCGATTTATCCGCAGTAGAAGCAGGAAAAATAAATGTCTCTCTTGAACCTATCGTTTTGCAGAATATTTTTGATGAAGTGATTCCTTTTGTACGGGAAATGGGGGTTAAAAGAGGAATCACTATTAACGTAGATAATACCTGCGTGAATGACAGGGTAGTTACTGACTATACTCGAACCAAACAGGTACTGTTAAACCTAATATCCAATGCCATAAAGTACAATCATAAAAATGGCCATATAGATATTGTAGTAAGCAATAAGGACGATCATCTCCTGCTATCGATTAAAGATACAGGGCCAGGTATTCCTGAAGAAAAGAAAAAAGATTTATTTAAACCTTTTAGTCGCTTGGGTGCTGAAAATACAGCGATTGAAGGCACTGGTATAGGTTTGAGTTTATGTAAAAGTATTGTCGAACATTTACAAGGTGAAATTGGTGTAGAGAGTGAGCCGGGGTTTGGTAGCAATTTCTGGTTTACATTACCTTTAGCTAATAGCTCACATGGAACTATAGAAACTATAGAAACTGAAGATATTAAACCTCTTCAAGAAAGTGGGATTAAATTACTATATATAGAAGATAATCCTGCTAATATGCAGTTGATGCGCAGAGTGATTAAACGGACAGAGGGCGTTGTATTATTTGATGCGCCTAATGCTGAAATTGGTTTGGAAATGATTGAACAAATGAGACCTGATATCGTTTTATTAGATATTGATTTGCCCGGTATGAATGGCTTTCAAGCCTATACAGAAATACAACAGCGTTTTGACTTTGCAGACAGCTTGCCAGTCATCGCCATTACAGCCAATGCAATGAAAAAGGATGTTGAAAGAGGAATAGAGCTGGGTTTTTATGCATACTTAACCAAGCCATTAAATATCAGTTTATTTCTACAAACTATTGATAAGGCTATTCTGAAAATTAAAAAATAATCGCTATGAAGATTTTAGTTGTTGACCGGGTTCAGTTATTTCAAAAAATTATCGCCAGTGTTTTGGATGATACCGAAATTGATTATGCTTTTGCTGAATCTGGTACAGCGGCGTTGTCAATATTACAAAAAGATAAATATGAAATCATCTGTGTAGCCATGTATTTGGATGATATGGATGCTATAGAATTAACCAGGAACATCCGAACCATAAAGCAGTATGCTTATACGCCGATAGCTCTTCTCACCTCAGATGAATCTGATAGGGTTGCTCAAAACGCAATGAAATCAGGAATGATTGATATTTTTGAGAAAAAAGATATTGACCAGCTGGTTAATTTTATTCGTCGTTTCGGGCAGCAGAATAATAAGCTTACTGGGCGTGTTTTGTATATTGAAGATACGGTATCACAACGTCTGCTCGTCACTGAAATGCTTAATCAGAGAGGTCTTGAGGTCGACAGTTTTGACTCTGGAGAAAAAGCATTTGTTGCCTTTGAACAAAAAGATTATGACATCGTTGTCACAGATATTGTTCTGGATGGTTCCATGAGTGGCGTTACCCTGGCCAATAAAATAAGGCGTTTAGATGGGCATAAAGGTGATGTGCCCATTCTTGCTGTTACTGCATTTGATAATATTTCCCGGCGTATAGGTTTGTTTCATTTAGGGATTAATGATTATGTTATTAAGCCTATTATTGAAGAAGAGTTAATTGCTCGAGTCAAAAGTCTGATTGAGAACCGGCTCTATATGCTGGAAATTCAGAATGAAAAGCATGCGGCAATACAAGCCAATGCAGCAAAAAGTGAATTTCTCTCATTAATGAGTCATGAACTCAGAACACCACTCAATTCGATTATCGGCAACCTTCAACTCATGGAAATGGATGCTGAAGAACAACAGATCCCTGATGATTTCTTAGAATCAATTCATGAAGTAAATAAAGCCAGTCATCATTTATTAGGCTTGATTAATGAAGTTTTGGATTTATCCACGATTGAATCAGGACAAATCAATGTTGAATTAATCGCATTCCAACCGAAACAAATCATCTTATCAGCGATGGACATTATCAAACATGCTTCGGCTGAGCGAGGAATTACCTTACATGAAAATTTTGTTGATGAGATACCTGATGTTGTTGCCGATAAAGCTCGATTAAAACAGATACTGATTAATTTATTGTCCAATGCCGTTAAATATAATAATAAAAATGGTGATATATACGTTTCAACAAAATACCAGAAAGAAACTAATGTTGTTTGTATTACTGTAAAAGATACTGGACCAGGTCTTAGCGAAGAGGCTTATCAGGGCTTGTTCGAAAAGTTTAATCGCCTGGGTGCAGAAAATTCAGCAACAGAAGGAACAGGGCTTGGCTTATATGTTACCAAGAAAATGATTAACGAAATACAGGCAGATATTGTGGTAAAGAGTAAGCTGGGCGTGGGTACTCAATTTTCAATTAAGCTACCTGTGAAAAAATAAATGAAGTTTAAATTTCTTATTTGGTTTTTTGTTTTTATTATTGGTGTCGCTGGACTGTGTTTAGTCTTAGCTACTAATTTAGTCACCCAAAATGTTAAGCAAGTTGATACGGGGTGGCGTACTTTTCAACAGGACCGCTCAGAAAAAGCTAGATTAACCAGTTCATTACGAACAGCCGTCGGCTTTGGAGGGATGATACATCACTTCAAAAACTATGTACTTAGGCAAAACCTGTCTCAAATGGATAAAGCCCAAGAACATTTAGGAGCCGCTCATAATATTATTGAACAATACCGGGTGCTGGGTGCTAACGAGCAAGAAAGCATTGCACTTGATGATATTTATCAGGTATTAAATAACTATTCAAAGGCTTTGTTATTAGCCAATAAACTGGTTCAAAAAAATAAAACACCTGTTGAAATAGATAGCTTGATCAAGGTTGATGATCATTATGCATTTCGTGGTCTGGAGGTTCTGGATAAGGATCTGGAAAATATTAATCGCTCCTATGGTGATGCTTACATACATACCAAAACAAAAGATTTAACTGCCTTAAAAGGTATTCTGGGTTATGGCGGTATGATCCATGAATTTAAAAACTATGTTTTGCGCCAGGATGAAACTCGAAAAGACATTGTTTTTAACAAGATATATATCGCAAACGAAATCATAGAGTCATATCAAGCACACGAACTCACATTAGCGGAGAAGGTTGCTTTAGAAGATATTAAAAAAACCCTTAATGATTATGAGCAAGCATTAAATAAAGTATTTAAATTTGTTAATGAGCACTTAAAGCCTAAGGCAATTGACCAGCAAGTTAAAGTTGATGACTCAAAAGCAATCAGGGGTTTTATTATTCTTGAGCGGGAAATTGCACGAAAAATTGCTGCAGATACAAATACAATCTCAAAACAGTTGGCTTTTTCAACTGAATTAGGTGAAAGAGTGACTTTGGCAATCGCACTGTTGTTAGCGTTTACCATTGTTTTTTCATTATGGATACTTTATTCAAAATTGATTAGACCGCTTTCGGAACTTAGTCAAAATATGGATTTGTTGGCAAATGGTGACTTATCCCTGTCAATTAACGGCATTGAAGAAAATAATGAAATTGGAGATATGGCCAGGTCTCTGAAAGTGTTTAAAGAAAACGCATTATTGAAGCAAAAATCTGACAACGAACTAAAAGACAGCCATTCACAGTTAGTTAAAGAGATAGAGCAGAAAGAAGTTGCTCAACAATATCTTGAACAGGAAAGAGCAAGTCTTGAAGAGAAGGTGGAAATACGCACCAGAGATTTCTTAATAGCTAAAGAAAATGCTATTACCGCAAACAAAACCAAGACTCAATTTTTATCGCGCATGAGTCATGAGCTAAGAACACCTCTTAATGCAATCTTTGGCTTTTCAGATTTATTAGCAACCGATGAATTAGAACCGCTTACAGAATCACAAGCTGAAAGCTTGACTGAAATAAAAGGTGCGTCACAAAAGCTGTTGGTATTAATTGATGAAATTCTTGAATTATCTGATATTGAATTGGGTAAGTTACATGTTGAAATGTCAGAAATATTGATATGTCCTCTGATTGAAAACAGTGTCAGAACCTTGCAAAGTTTAGTTGATGACAAAGGTGTAGAGGTTTTGTATGATTATCCTTGTGACAGTGATTTGGCTATTTTAGGGGAAGGAAACAGGGTACAGCAAGTTTTACAAGCAATGATAATTTGTGCTGCAAAAAAGGTACAAGATGGCGGCTGTCTTAATGTTTTTCTGGAAAAAGACAGGGCTGAAGTTATCAGGCTCAATATAATTATCCCCTCTTGTGTTCTTACTGAATTAGAACAAAAAAACATTTTTGAAGCGTTTGTGGAAGATGATTTATCCGATTCGGGACAGGCGGGGCTTGGAATGGGGCAGGTTATTGCTAAGCAATTAGTTGAATTAATGCAAGGAGATTTAGGCGTAAGCTCCAACCCTGATACAGGGACAACCCTTTGGGTTGAATTTAAAAAGACGTTGAATTAAGAGGCGAAATCATGGACTTTGATCAAGAAATTTTACAGGCTAATATTTTAATTGTTGATGATGAGCCAGCAAATGTAATGCTATTAAAAAGGCACCTTCAACGTGAAGGCTATCAAAACATTCAAACAACGAGCGATCCTACAGAGGTTGAAGGTTTGTGTGATAAAACCGATTTTGATGCCTTTTTATTGGATATCCGCATGCCTGAGATTAATGGTTTTGAGTTAATGGCATTGTTAAAAAAGAGATACATTAATGCCTTTCTGCCTATTCTGGTATTAACCGCACAAACAGACCAGGAAACTCGAATAAGAGCTTTAAAAGAAGGGTCTAAAGATTTTTTAACCAAGCCTTTTGACAGGCTTGAAGCATTAACGCGAATACATAATTTAATCGAAGTTTGTTTAATGCATAAAAAGCTTAAGCAACAGAACCTGTCTTTGGAAGAAAAAGTTAAGCAACGCACACAAGAGCTTTATCACACCCGTCAGCAAGTCATTCGACGCTTAGGTTTGGCTGCAGAGTATCGTGATAATGAAACAGGTAATCATATTATCAGGATGAGTAAATACTCTAGCCTTTTGGCATTAGCGAATGGTTCAACTCAAGCCGAGGCAGATTTGATTATGAATGCATCACCAATGCATGATATTGGTAAAATAGGTATTCCGGATAGTGTGCTATTAAAGCCTGGAAAACTGGATGCTGACGAATGGAAAGTTATGCAAAGCCATGTCGAAATTGGTGCAGAGATATTATCGGGTGATGATTCAGAACTGATGCTAGCAGCAAAAAGAATTGCTTTACACCATCATGAGAAATGGGATGGCAGTGGCTATCCACAAGGTTTAAAAGGTGAAGAAATCTCAATTGAAGGACGAATCTGCGCTATTACCGACGTATTTGATGCCTTGCTTTCAACCCGGCCTTATAAAAAACCGTGGACTACGGATGAAACACTGGAATTGATTGAGAGTGAAGCAGGAAAGCATTTTGACCCACAACTTGCACAGTTAATGAGATCACTCTTGCCTGAACTACTGGAAATCAAAGGGCAGTTCCCTGATATTCCAGAAGATATTGAAAAATGATATTTAGAGCACTATTGCCGGCTATTTAATGGCGGTTAAGCCATCTGGAAATAAGTAATCATTTGTAAGCGTTTAGTCCTTTCTTTGGAAAAGAGGGGGTAGGGAGCTATTGCAATCATTTAGTATGGAGCTCGTTAAATCGACCATGACAAGCGTATTCCTTTATTGTAGTCATATTTATGAAAATATTAATTGTTGATGATCAAGAGAGTAATAGGCTGTTGGTTGCTAAAACGCTAGCTAAGAGTCATGAGTTTCTTTTTGCTGAAGATGGCATTCAGGCCGTTGAGCTCGCGATTCAGGAAGAGCCAGACCTGGTGCTTATGGATGTCATGATGCCTGTGATGGATGGTATTGAGGCAATTCTTGAGATACGTGAAAAACATACTCAAAAATGGATGCCTATTGTTATTCTTAGCGCTTTAACGGACGAAGAAAAAATTATTGCAGGGCTGAGTGCTGGGGCAGATGACTATCTTACCAAGCCTTTAAATCGCGAAATGTTGCTTGCTAAGGTCAATACCATGCAGCGTTCTATTTTGATGCAGAAGAATTTGCTTGAGGCTAATAAACAATTAACTGAATATCAGCAGAAGAATGAGGTTGAACATACATTTACTAAAGATATTTTTGATCAGTTAATTAAATACAAAGACTTTCAAGATGAGCGTATCAATTATTGGTTATGTCCTTCTAAGTGCTTTAGTGGGGACTTAATCAGTATTAAGCGAATTTGTCCTGAGCGCCTTTATTTTATGGTTGCTGATGCAACCGGGCATGGCTTGGCCGCTTCATTACCAACAATTATTGTCAATCAGGTTTTTCAGTCTATGACTGGAAAGCAGTTTTTGGTTTCGAGTATTGCTAAAGAAATAAATCATCGATTACGAGTGGATATACCCAGTGGTCGTTTTGTTGCTTTAGCAATAGGCATGTTAGATATGCGTAATAAGACGGTTGAAATATGGAATGGAGGATTGCCTGAGTTAATCGCCATTAACAATAATGGTGAAATAGCCCACAGATTTGAATCTAAACATGTTGCTTCAGGTATTTTAGATAATAATCACTTCGATGAAACAACTGATATTTGGCAGTGGACTGAGCCATGTGAATTATTTTCGCACACAGATGGCGTGACCGATGTGCTTGATCAAGAGAATAATGAATTTGGTGAGTCGCGGGTGTTTGATGTGTTATTGCAACACCCACCCGGAGAACGTCTAGCCGCGTTAAAAGCCGAAGTAATCAATTTTATGGATAATGAGCAGGAGCAGGATGATGTGTCCTGCTTGTCTATTTTGTGTGATTGAAATAGAAAAAATCATCAAGGACTTAAGTTTACCTGATTACCCATGAGCCTCCGCCATCCTATATAAAATAAAGGCCGAAGTACCTGTAACACAATATACAACACGTCATTCCCGAAGTCTCTTAGGAACCTGCATGGAATAACTTCCCGAAGTTATAACGCAGAATTTTTGTTTCAGATTGGGTGATCTCATGAGGCGCATAGTCACTCTACGTAACGAATGAGATCACCCAATCTGGGACAAAAAGGCAAGTTAGAAATCGGGAAGTTGTTTCGTGCACGTTCCTTATCGGGAATCCACCTTTGAATATCTAGATTCCTGCTTAGAGCATGCAGGAATGACGGGGTCTGAAGTTGACCCTCTTAAGTTAGCGGACGCTCATGGGTAATCAGGAAAGTTTATGACGTCACAAAAAATTTTAATTGTTGATGACTTAGCAAGTAATTTAAAATTATTAAGTAAAACATTTCGTACAATAGATGCAGAAATTATTATGGCATCTTCAGGAAAAGAAGCTCTCAGCTTAGTTTTACAGCATGATTTTGCGGTCATTTTGCTTGATGTTCAAATGCCTGAGATGGATGGGTTTGAGGTGGCTAAACATCTAAAGGAATCCCCAGACACCGCTAACATCCCCATCATTTTTGTTACTGCAGCACGTTTTGATGATAAAAATATCTATGAAGGTTATCTGCTCGGTGCGGTTGATTACATTTTTAAACCGATTAATACTCATATAGTGTTATCAAAAGTTAATGTTTTTTTAAAGCTGGCGGAAATGGCTGAGCAATTAAATCAGCGTAAAGAATTATTAGAGGAAACCGTTGCAAATCGTACAAAAGAACTTGTTATGGCATTGGAGCAGGCAGAAATAGCAAATCAGGCAAAATCACAATTTTTAGCCAATATGTCCCATGAGCTAAGAACACCCATGCATGCTATTTTGAGCTTCAGCCAATTGGGTCTAAAAAGAATTGAGCAATCAGAATTTGGAAAACTAAAACAATATTTTTCAAATATAAAACAAAGCAGTGAGCGCCTATCTGGCTTATTAGAAAACCTTCTGGATTTAAACCAACACCAGTCAGGTCACATGTCTATGGAGCCTGGCTTTCAAGATTTAGTGGTTATTTTAAAGGCATGTGTTGAAGAGCTTTCACCATTGATTGATAAAAAAGGGTTGGTGGTAGATATCAATACCACCCCCCAAATGGAATTTATTTTTGATAAAAAAACCATCCATCAAGTAATCATTAATTTATTATCCAATGCCATTAAATATAATGATGAGAATGGCACGATTAAGATTTCTATAGAACAAGCCTCAATTCTTGTTGATGAAAAGCCTCAAGCTGTTGTGAATCTAATTGTTGAAGATAATGGTATTGGCATTCCAGAAAAAGAGTTGGAAAGTATTTTTGATGTGTTTATTCAGAGCAGTAATACAGATACCCAGGCAGGAGGAACAGGGTTGGGCTTGTCAATTTGTAATGAAATTATAAAAGCTCATAAAGGACGTGTCTGGGCAGAAAATAATAAACCAAAAGGAGCTGTGATTTATGTTCAATTGCCTCTTATTAGTCCTGTAAAAAGCAGTTGAATAATAACTGTTCACCCTGTCTTTTGTTTATTTATTATATAAGTCGATGTCCTTAAACTAAGGCCCTTATCCATTTTTCAATCTAGTCGACAGTCTTAAATTAAATTATCAGCTAAGCTTAGTCGCACTATCAATATCTTATTTTGATTATTTAATATTCATATGAGCAATAATATTTCACCAGCACACCTAATAACTCAAGCCGCTGATGCTATTTTAAAGCATCAGGTCGATAGGCTTGATGTTATTCCGGCTGTAGCAATCAAGCTATTACGCTTGACGAATGATGAAAATAGTAGCGTCTCTGATTTATCTCATATTATTCAGACCGAACCTACCTTGACCGCAAAGGTTCTGCGAAATGTTAACTCCGCTGCATTTGCTTTGCCCCATAAAGTTACATCGATTAAGCGTGCAATCAATATACTGGGGTTTTCTGCCGTTCGACAATTAACTTTAAATCAATTATTTTATAAAAAACTAGTAAGTCACAATACTAAACAAGAGTTTGATCGGCTTTTCTTCTGGCAGCATTGTTTGTTTGTTGCTTCATTAAGCCGAGCTATTGCATCTGCCCTTAAGCATGAAGACCCAGATTCAATTTATGTGGCGGGATTAATGCATGATATAGGGAAAATAGTCTTAGAATCTCACGGTAAGGTGACTTATAGCGATTTTGTTCTAGCTTGTAAAAATGATAAGCAAGCCACCCTGGATAGCGAGCATGATTTTTTTGGCTTAACCCACGCTGAGCTCGGCTTTGTATTCTGTCAGCAATGGGAAATTCCTGAACACATTAGTGCAATTGTTTATTGTCACCATCAAATGCCTAACAGCGACTCGCCTTATGCAAAGTATGCAATGGATATTGCTATTGTCAGCTTTGCTAATTACATTGCTTGGATGCAAGGCATAGGCTCAACCTCTGAAAACCTTCTGCCCGATCTAGACCCCAGCGTTTCCAAAAGCCTTGCTATTGAAAAGTTAGACTTAGAATTATTATTGAAGCAAGTGGATCAAGAGATGCAAGAGACTCGTGAGTTTTATGGCATCAAATTCCCCGACTTAAATAAGTTACGCGCCTCACTAATTGAAACAACTATG
>ENA-ORXI01003047-ORXI01003047.1-sediment-metagenome-genome-assembly--contig:-NODE-3047-length-11565-cov-5.770804_pt1 | contig 11565 bp, 13 predicted proteins | sample MGYA00237861_ERZ511468 | MGnify/ENA primary metagenome ERZ511468 (study PRJEB26299, sample SAMN06266213) | sediment metagenome | isolation source: Hudson Canyon methane seep mesocosm | place...
AACGGTTGCTGAAAATTTTGATGGAAATGTGCCATTTATATGTATTGGGGATGTCAGAGGTAATATGCACATTACTAAAACGGTTATAACACTTTCTGAGATAGGTGCTAATTCACAAGCAAATAAATATATTCCAGAAGGTGCAATATGTGTGACGTGTATTGCTTCTCCTGGTCTTGTTGGCTTTGCAACAGAGAAATCACAAACCAATCAACAATTAAATACAGTTGTATGTAGCCAATTTGAAAATCAGTATTTCTTGTATTTTTACCTGAAAGATTATTTTAGATTTGCAAAGGCAAAGTCAGGAAATACTTTTGAAACAGTATCAATTTCACTACGCTGTATATGCAGTCCCTGCAATTGTTTTTTTATGTTTTTTTTGTATTTTATTATGGCTTCTTTTAATTCTTCTGATACGGTAGACGCGCTTCCAGGTGTTTTTTTCAAGTTCATCATTGCTACTCTTGAAAAGATATTTTTTCTTCTACTTTTAGGTACTTTTTTAAATTCTTTAAAAGTCATTTCTTGATGAAAAAAATAATTAGCCCATCGAAAAATATTGTTAAAGGTTTTTCCAATGGGACTTCCTTTTGTATGTTCTTTTCTGTAATTACCATTTCTAGATTTTTTGTAATCACCCGTACCCTCCACGTGCTCAGATTTACCATCGTCTGATTCTATATATTTACCCGTTCCATCTACGTGCTCATATTTTCCTTTCTTTGATTTTGAATATTGAGTTTTTCTATAGAAAACTCCCTCATCTAAGTATTCTCTTGTATTCCAAGTGGCATTTGTTTCTTTTGCTAAGAATAAAATTTTAACTTTAGAAGCTTGATAGTTTTCTCCTGCTCCGTCTTTTGCAAATATTTCATCTTTAGATAATAGTTCCTCCCACTCTTTTAAAATGTAGTTCTCTTCTTCTCGTAAGTTCATATTCATCTCTTTTCTTGATTTTTAATTATTGCAACAAAAAGCTCATAGGCTTTTAATGTATCATAATCACTCGCATGTGCTTGATCTTCGCTAAATTCAATGTCATAAGCTCTGCATGCCTCACTAAGTCTTGGATATTTAAACCCTTTTCCTTTTTTTATACCAACAAATTTACTATTTTCTTTCATCGTACAAAAAGTAGAATAATGACTATTATTGATTTTATCTTTAATCAGTTGTGGCAAAAACTTTATGTCAAAGGATATATTATGCGCAACAAAGTTATTAACTTTATATTCTTCCATAGTCTCAATTAACCAGTCATAGTCTTCATTAAAGTACCTAGGATAAGTACATTGATTTCTTTTCTCTTCAATTATATCTTTTGTTAATCCATGTACTTTTGTTGCGTGGTAGTTATAGGGTTCACTTGCAAAATAGTACCTAGTTTGTTCATTTAGAATTTCACTTCCACTACAAATTATAAAGCTAATAGACAAAACACTACAATTACCTAAGCCATTCGTTTCTGTGTCAAATACAAAATTTACTTCATTTACCATTATTACGCCTTATCTTTTATCTTGATTATATGATGATTTGGAATTTCATTTTCTTTGTCAACGCCAGGGTTATATACTGTCGTATTATTTATGTTTTCAATAGTAATAATTGGATGATGATTATGACCACATAGTATGATCTTTGCATTAATTATATTATTCTTAATGGCACGGGATAGTTCTTGATCTCCCCATTCTTTTCCATTTAAATCAGTAGATGTTTTTGAATTAGCAGGGGGAACATGAGTAATCAAGACATCACAATCATCCACTTCATGAAAACCTTCTGCTCCAATATATGGATATGAAGAGAACTTTATACCATTTATAATCTTACTACAGTTATCTGAATATACATTTTTAATAGATAGTTTTTGTAACCAATCTTCATTATCATAATCTTCAATATCGTGATTTCCACTACATACAAATAAAGGTTTATTAAATTCCTTCATCCACTTTATAATCCAGCTAATTTGTTCTGCTAAATTTTCTTTTTTTGAATCTTCTAAAAAATCACCACTTATACAAAATACATCATATGTATCTTGTTGTTTTTCTATCCACTTAAACCAATGGGTATTAAAGTGTAAATCTGTTGTATGTAATATAATCATTATGTATCTTCCTTGAAAGTAACTTTTAAATTAACATAATAGCTATAGGATTCTATATAACTACAATCATTTTTTAAAGACAAAGAGTACTCTAGTTTTTGGTACTCATTAAACGAAACAAAATCAGAATTAATATTGTACTCATCAAAAGTTTCGTAATCAAGTGTTTCTTCATAGGTGACTTCTATATTATCAATTAGAAGTGTATCCGTATTTATTTTCATATTTTTGAAAGAGTCTGTAAAATAGATATATATATTATTACCATTTGAACTCTGAGACTCACCTAAAAAAATATTAGGTAGTTCATTATTTCTCGGTATGATTAATTTATCTTTATCATAGCAAACAATGTCCATGTTGTTTAGAAAAAACTTTTTAAGTTCATCTATTTTACAATCAACTTTTTGTGCCTTAAATTCAGAAAGATCAGTGACTCTCAAATCACTCCACGTTTTGGAATATAAGCTTTTAATTTCTTTTTTCATTAACTAGCCTAATTATTGTATTCTTTTAAGTGAATGACTCCCTAAATATATGGAGTATTTTCAAAGCTTTTTTTAGTAAAATTATCAATTCCCGAACTTGATTTCATAATCTCTTTTTTGACTTGTTCCCAATTTAAATCTCCAGAGTCTTTGGATAAAAGTATCAATTTATAGTTTTTATTTTTAAAAATATATTTTGAAATAATATCAGCAATTATTCCTTGGATTTTCGTTTGCGTCGCTTCTATATCAGTATTCTTAATTTTATATTTGTCTTCCTTGGATTCAAGTTTGGCTTCTATAAAAACGAATGATTTCTCATCCATTAACATGATGTCTGGCTTAGCATTGAATGCCCACTTGATGTAAAATAGTTTTTTCTGTTTATCTTGATCACTAATACACAAGATTTTTTTCTCAGTCCATCTTGATGGATTAACGATGTTCCCCTTGACAGTTTTAAAAAATTCATTTTCTTCCTTTTCAATCTCATCTATATCAATTACAACATCATTTAAATGGTCTTTATTAGATAAAATGTCTTTTAAAAAAATGTATCTTTTCATATCTTTAAATTCAGTAGTTTTATTCTTTTCATCTAATTTTTTTAGATAGTGCCAGTAATCCCTTAAAATTGCAGTTTCAATATAAACTTCTAAATTTTTAGTATTTAACTTTATTTTCTCATCTTCTAAGAATTCCAATATCTTTGTTCTTGCATTAGACTTAGTCAATAGTGTATGACTTAGTAAGAAACACCAAAATCGTTCTTCCCTGTTAAAACTAGCGTATTTATCTATTTTAAACTTTTTGATATATTCACTCATTATTATTCCCTTTTAATTGATTATTGTATCGAATTGTTTAGTAAAGAATATTCAACACAGTCAGATAAAACATGTACATTATTAAAGTGTTCCATAAACTCCTCTTTATACTCAGTATGAATAGGTATTAGTTTTTTAGGGCTTATCGAATTAGAAAACTTTTTAAGAGCATTTAAATCTGCATGTCCACTTGTATGAGCATACGTCCAATTATAGCTTTCTTTTAAGTGACTCATCATTGATACAGTTTTAGCGTCACTATATTCTTCCTCTAGATATCCAAGCCACTGGGAGTAAATTATGTTGACGTTATTTATATTAAGTTTTTGAATAAAATTTTCAATATGCCAAGGTGAAACTTTTAGAAAATACTTGGAGGGATTTTCTTGTATAGTTTTTAAATCAATAACATTCTCTTTTTTAAATAATGTATATTTGAAATCATCGAAATAGCCTTCATTCTCTTTGATCTTATGATAATACTTTCCTCCGCCGTTTCTTATAACTCTGACATTGTCCCAAGAAATATTAGGAACACTATTTGATACAAGTTTAATTTTTTCTAATACCCATGCTGTGTATATATCTATAACAAATACTTTTCCTGCTTTTTTACTTGCTCTATATGCGGATACCAATGAATCAATGTTTTGTGAAGATCCGATCATAAAAGTTAAGTGATTATTTTGACTAATGGTTTCATAGATTTTATCTTCAACACTTTGTTCTGTTGGGAACTCATCATTGTTCCTTTGTATCATAGTTCCTTCCATTAGTAGCACATCTACATTTTTTAGATTTTTATCTACAATCATTTTGTCAAAAAGTTTAGCTTTTCGTCCATTAGCTCTAAAGTCTCCACTATAAAGTACTCTTTTACCATTGGCTTCAATTAAAAATGCGTATGCATCTATAGCACTGTGATCAACTAAATAAGGAGTGATTTTAAAATCACCAATTTCAAAGGACTTCCATGCTTCATATATTTGAAAGTTATTCTCTAATAACTTGCCACCAGTGAAGAGTTTGGTGGCATTCATGAGTTCAAGTGAGAGTCTTCCGCAATAAACGGGAATAGTTTTATCAATGGTAACTATTTCACCAAAGTGGTCTTGGTGGGGATGGGAGATTAAAATAGCATCAATTGGTTTTTTTATACTTTCTTGTTTACTACCTTCTTTTAAGGGTGTACCATAATCAAGGAATATGGTTGTATTAGTTGTTGAAAGTTCAATACAACTTCCTCCTATCTCTTCTGTACCTTTGTGAATTGTAATTGTCATGACATCTCCCATTATAAATTTAATTTAGATGAGTATTATGACATATCAAGTGGACATCTTTATGTCCAGTTTAAAAAATTTGAAATTTCTTTTTTAATTTTCTCATTGAGAGCACTTGGTTTTAATATTTTAACATTAGGAAGCCAGTATTTAATAATAGGGATAATTTCATTTTCATGAGTGATTTCTAGGGAAACAATCATATTCCCATCTTCATCTTTTTTTTTGATTTTCTGAGTATTGGACAATTGTTTTCTATTGAAGTATTTAATGATTTTTTTATTTATTAACAATTCAACCTCAAATTTATTTTCATCGTTAAACCAAATATTGATTGCATTAGCAATGAGTTCTTCAATCTTTTTTGATTTTCTAAAGTTGCTATCTAGAGTTCTAACATTGGTAATGTTTTGTAAATAGTATTTTTTAAGAATCTTATTACTTTGGGTTACTAAATACCAAAAGCTATCAAAGTTTACAATTTTATAAGGATTAACAGTTACGTCAAACTCTCTATTATCTTGTGAATAAGTAAATGTTAATTGTTTTGATTTATTGATTGCATTTTCTATTAAATGAATAATATCAATTTTATTACTGATATTTTCTAATTCAATTTTAGTGTAAATAGGGGAAGAAATGTTTTCACTGATTCTTGATAGCAATCTAGATGAGTTTTCTTGAAAACTTTCATCAAAACTCTTACTTGCTTGCAATAAGAGTTTTAAAGTTAAGTCATCTTCAATACTTAGTTGCTCTTGAATCTCATAATCATCTTGTAATTTCCAAGCTCTACCAACTTTATGTATTGGATAAAGAGTTACGAGTGAATAGAAATCTCTTTGTATGGTTTTTGTGGATACATTAAATTCTTCAGCCAATGCTTTGTGAGTGAGTTTTGCACCATTAGTAAGCTTTGCAATAATTTGGGTTCTTCTAAAGAGTTTTCGATCATAATCATGTTTATATGGCAATTTTAATCCTCTATAATGAATAAGCTCGATTATATCTAAGTTAACATGATTGTTAATATTGAACGAATTAGGTTACTGATAAATTATGAATTTTTTCATCTATTTAACTAGTTTGACTACTATTAATTGTGCTGAAAAGTGATAAATATACAAAATACCTAAATATATTGAACGTAAGTAAAAATAGAAAATTGATAATGATTAATATAAATTAGCTTTTAATAGTTTATTAAAATGAACGCTTTCTACCTTCTGTCAAATTTATATAAAGTAAATTATCTAAAGTATATTTAGACATCATATATTTTTTTACTTTATCTAACTCATTTTTTAATTTATAATTTTTCTCTATTAACTGAAAATGTAATTCTTTTCTTTTTTCAAAAGTAGACAAATTAATTTGAAAATATATCCATTTCTCGGATAAGCTTTTTGTATCTATTTTCTTGATATTTAAAATACTTTCATTGTCTTTTATAAAACCTATTCTATAATCTTTAACAAGTGCAGTATAAATTAAAGGTTTAAAATAGCTATGAACAATACATGAATGATGGTCCTCACATCTAAGTTTTGCAAGAGAAAACAGATATTCTTTTATATCTTTATTTAAATATTCTAGGTCATGATTTAAAACAAATCTCCATTTATCAATTGGCTCTCCGTAAGAAGAGTTTTGTAAATAATCTTCCGTAAAATCAAGTGGAAGATAATGGTTTGATACAAGAGAAACTTTTTGTCTTACATTAGCTAGCTTAATATAAACATCATAAAGACTTTTTGGATCATCTAAAATTCTTTTTTTATTTAATGCAATAGAAAAAGTTTTTTTTGTAATATCTAATATATCTCTTAACATAAATACCCCTTTTGATTATATATATAAGTATATAATTTAATTTGCACACCTTTGTGTCTGGTTTTGATTGAAAATTTATTTCTCTATTCTAGAGATGCCAATTATATGCCATTTCCAAATATTGAGTCACGTTAAAACTTACATTGAACAATGTTGTCAATTCAATGCAAAATCAACTCAATGATAATACTACCAGACATAAAGCTGTCACTTAAATTTATTATAATATTGGAATATATATCAAGGTATTAAAGAACTCTGCAGAATAATAAAATGTTTTGTAAATGTCACAGCTACCTAAAATTCTCTAAGAAACACTTAATATTTATTTAATATAATTGTTAAGGGTTCTGTAGTAAATAAAATCGATATAGAGTTAAATGATATTTTAAATTATAACTATTGGAGTAAAAAATGGCAAATGAATCGAAAAGAGTAGTAAAAGACTTTCTTAGAGGAATGAAGATATTTGGTTTAACACTTTTCTGGGGGCTTCTTCTAGGTTTTTTAATAGGCACCATAGGAGAAGAAGTTGATTCTCTGAAACCATTAATGGGATACATTGTTGTGTCTCTTCTATTATTCATACTAATATTGGCTATTGTTGGATTTTTTGTAAATTATGTGCCTATAAAAGTTATTAATGGAATTGTATCTATCCCAGCAAGCGATCAAATAAGGACTTTTGCGGACCTAATTACAATTAATCCAATAACCGGGTTATATAGAAGACGTACGTACAAAGTAGAAAAAATAGAAAATGTGGCCAATGGATATACTAAAATTTTAAAGGGAAAAGAAAGGTCTTGGAATGTAGTTATTTCTGGACTGAAAAATGGGAAGAGTTTTTCTCAAAGAATTGACTGTAGTAATAAACAATCGAGAGATGAAGTTAGAAATACTTTAAAGCAAACAATTAAAGGACATGTAAATGGTGACTTCGCTATATAATAAATAAAATAAGACCTATTGCTCTTAATTATTTTCTATTAATTAAAGCATATTATAAAAGTTACTAAGAATACAAACAGTTAAAAACTTAACTAAAGGAACGTAAATGCAATATATATTAGGAATACCAGTAATTGGGTTTGTTGTAATGTTTATTATGAATATTGTTTTAGCATTATTATTGGCAGTAACGTATAATGGCTTATCTAAAGAAAATCTTGTAGCAAGTATAAAATTTAAAACAGTTGATGAAAAAGATAAAACTTATATAGCAACAATTTTCGATGATGGTGAAAATGAAATTGGTGAATTTAAGATTTATGGTGACCAATGGAGAATGGATGCTGGATTTATTAAAATGTCATATTTCGCAAATATAATAGGATTAGATTCAAAGTATACATTGAATAGATTTGAGGGTAGGTATAGTGATATTAAAGAAGAAAATTCAAAAACTCATAAATCATATCAACTAGAAGAACACGACTTAATTGAAAATTTCGGTTTTTTCTTTGACACTACTTATGGTTCGTCTGTGTATAAAAATATAAAAGAAAATACACTTTTTACAGTACTTCATAGTCCAACAGGTCTGTTAGTGAGAGAGAAAGAAATTCAAGTAGGAAAAAAGGTCAAGAGCTTTATTGATTCTGCAAAAGAATTATTTAAATAGGTTATAAAAGATTAACTTGAAATTTAACCAAAATGAAATAAGTAAGGTTAGTTTTTGGGAAGCTATATTAGTAGTTTCTAAACTAACACAGACATAATGCTGTCAAATTTATTTGTATAATAAAAAATGAGATAATTTGAACAAAACTAATTAATGTCTTAATATACTATTAATCTATTTCAAGTATATTAACAAAAAAATTGTTGAATAAAAATATTTGTTTACAGAGTATGTGAAGATACTTTGTGAAAATTTTTAAAGGGGATATCGTGAATGGTATTAAAGAAAACAATACTTCTCATTCATCAAAACAAATTGAAAGTTTTGACGAAAACGTAGTTGTAATAGATGATTTAATAAATGAAATAAAGTTAAAACATGAAGGTAATAGCAAACTAACTGAATTAATTAGTGACATTAAAGAAAGACAAATAACTAGCTTTTATGATTATTTGGAATTGGCAAATGGTGTAGCTGATGAAGAGGTACTCAACGATAAGGACTTGGGCCGAAAGATTTATTTAGAAGCAGAAAAAGTAGCAGAAGGATTTGATGAGTATAATAATTTAGCTGATGACATAGCTGATGAAGAGATACTCAATGATAAGGGTTGGGCGAGAAAGATTTATTTAAAAGCAGAAAAAGTAGCAGAAGGATTTGATGAATATCACGACTTAGCTATATCTATCTCAAACACTACTGGATTAAATGACAAAGTTTGGGCTAAAGAATTATTTATTAAAGCAATTAAAGAAGAAAAAAAAACCAACGATGGGTATCTGTTCACACTCATAAAATTAACTGGATATATTGTGAAAAGGCAGTTTTTGGGTGATAAAGAGTTTGCTATTGAAATATATAAAGATATAGAAAAACGACTAAAGTTTAAAGAAGAATGTATTATCTTAGCCTATGAAATATCTATCAATCTTAAAAATAAAGAATGGGTAGAAGAATTATTTTCTAAAAGATCTAATCTTCCTAACTGCAACCTAAAAGGGCCTAAAAAGCTTTCAATTGTTCTTCAAGAAAGATTAGAAAAACTATAATTATAATTACTTGAATTTTAACTAAGTAATAACAGATATTTGGTATCTGCAACTTAGTTTCAACAGACATGTTAATGTCTGCTATGGTAGAATGATCTTAAAAATTTGAAAGACTTATATGGCATATAAACACGACTATGACAAAGCTCTAACGAGACTTGTATTCATATTAACCAAGTTATATAATGGAGAAAGTTTATCAGTTAAAGAACTTGCAGAAGAATTTAATGTTAGTACGAGAACAATACAGAGAGATTTTAATGATAGACTTATTTCCTTTCCTATTTATCAAGATAAAAAACTGTGGCGAATGCAAGATGGATTTAGATTAGAAAAAAGTACATCAATTGAAGACAGTTTAATTCTAGATATTATGGAAAAACTTGCAGAAGGTGTGGGAAATAAATTCTCTGAAAAAGCTAAAACATTATTGCTAAAAATAAAAAATGAAGACTATAACCCAATTTATACGAAGTTAGACATGGAAGACATTGGTGATAAACTAGAATTGATCCAGCTGTTAGAAAAAGCCATTAAATCCAAACTTGAAGTAAATTGTACCTATGAAATAAAAAACAATAAAACAATTAAACTTAATATTAAACCATTAAAAATTGTTAACTTTGAAGGGTTCTGGTATTTAATTGCATTGGATAAAAACAGTGACAATCTTTTGAAAAAATACTATCTAAAAAGTCTATTTTCAATTAAGATTTCTACACAAAACTTCACTACAGATAATAATTTAGAAGAGTTACTGGAAAAAGTTACTTCCATCTGGTTTGATGAAACAAAAGAGCCATTTGAGGTAAAAATATTTGTTAACAGTGAAATAGCAAAATATATTAAGAGAAAACCCATCTCTCCTTCTCAGATTATTGAATCCATTCACGAAGATGGTTCATTGGAAATAGTAGTAAAAGTATCAAATGCAATGGAGATTTTTCCAATTGTCAAATATTGGTTACCTCACATGAAAATAGTTAAACCAGTACAATTACAAAGAGAGCTCCTTAATGAGTTAAAAAGCTACATGGCGGAATAAATAAGTACTGAAAAATATCTAATATTGGAGAATCCAAATCTTCGCCTAATCTCGAAGAAGAATTGATATTCTTCGAGTTATTTAATTTTGTGTCATAAATAAGGTTATCATTCCAGCTTTTTTAAAATTGTACTGCGAGTTCATACGGAATGAAATCTTTTATATTAACTTCATCTTCAATATTGGTTTTAAATCCTTTAATGGCTGCATATATTGCACAATTTGTGTCGGTGTCTCCCCCTGTAGAAACGATATATTTAAAACCTTTTATAAAAGATAGATTCATTTTTAATGCTTCAATCACTATATAAAGAGAATGAACTACCCACGCTGTATCACCAAGCTTCAAACTTAAAAGTAATTCTTTATATTCGGGTTTATCCAATACACTTAATCCATGTAATGCGAGATCTAAACATATTTTATTACTCATAAAAATAGTTCCATTTTCATGAGTTATCGCAGAGTCTATATTCATCATGTTAACTGCTTCTTCAAATGTATAACCATCTTTTATAAGCTCAATTCCAAATGGTATTACTCTCATTAGTGCACCATTGCCTTGAGAGTCTTTATCTTTTTCACCCTTCAGGAGTACAGCCATTGTATGAATTCCTATTCCATCGCCATCTTCTCTAGCCCATACACGATATTCTTCCGATAACTTATCTGGATAAATAGTTTTATTTTTCATATAGTGTTTTAACAAAATGGTAGCCATTTTAGTATCATCCGTTATGTTTGGAAATTTTGGTTTTTTTGGCAGTTTCTTAATGTTAAATGTACCTCCGGATAGTCCTTCATATTCATAATGACTTCCATATGAATCTCCACATGCAAGTGCTAATAATGATTGATTTAGTGTTTTGTTTGTATTCATCTAATCCCTTTACTGTTGAAACTTACATTATAATTTTTAAAAAACTCCAGACAACATTTTGAGCTTTATCAAATCTTTCAATGTGTTTATATAAAGATTATACAACTATTCTATGACAGCTTAATGTCTGGTTTCGAATAATTGTAAAAATAACATCAATATTATCAACAAATAACCTTAGTATAAAATCATTAAAATTGCTATGTGAACTTAAATAGACCACCAGAAAAATCCTCTGCTGAGATAAAGGTACTAAAGAGCATAAAGAAGAAATTATATAACCGAATAAGTCAAACTTAATCACAATTTTACTCAATTTTTAAATTTATGTTACCACTCCAGCACTCTGTACCTAGATGATAAAGAGTTTGCTATTGAAATATATAAAGATATAGAAAAAAGACTAAAGTATAAAGA
>ENA-ORXI01003048-ORXI01003048.1-sediment-metagenome-genome-assembly--contig:-NODE-3048-length-11560-cov-7.362275_pt1 | contig 11560 bp, 10 predicted proteins | sample MGYA00237861_ERZ511468 | MGnify/ENA primary metagenome ERZ511468 (study PRJEB26299, sample SAMN06266213) | sediment metagenome | isolation source: Hudson Canyon methane seep mesocosm | place...
AAATGTCTTTAAGAATTTCACGTTTTGGCGGCACAATTTTGCCAACGCGATTCATGCTATATACGTACTGGGCCATTTTGAACTCAAGTCAATTTAAAGAACTGATTTTACCTATGATAAAACCATTTTGCTAATCGACATTAGATGATCAAGACAAATTACTCGTCGTTATGTCATGACCATGAACTATTTTAAGACAGCTAATTGTGAAAAAATACGTGATATATATGGTGGTAAATTTGGGGTAAGCTAAAACATGAATTTATTAAAGCCAGTGGTAATACGCAATAGAGGTATTAATTAGATTGACCTCGCCCAAAACCAAATATAAAAACTACCTTCAGCTAGTTTTTTGTCTCGGTAATTTGAAATGTCGATGATGCCTTAAGTAAATAGGCAGTGATTTTACTCGGCAGGTTTAGTACAAAGGATAAGTTCAATCAAGTCTGCTCTTGAGTTGATTTCTAGTCGAGCCGATATGTTTTTTATGTGATCTTTGATGGTATAGAGGCTTAAATCCAATTTATCTGCAATGGTTTGATATTGATCACCTGCGGCATAGAGTAGGCCAACAGTTTCTTGTCTTGGTGTTAGATGTAATATTTTAATGCGATGAAATAGCGTTAATACAAAAGGTTCTTGCCAACGAATATTAATACCAATTTGTTGTGAGTTAGACTCTGCTTTATTCTGAAGTAGAAATCCTCTTAACTGAAATTGTCCCCAGTCATTAGATATCGTGAGTGTTGGGTCATTTTCTTGAGGATTATGTTTGTTTTGGTGAATAATTTTATTAAGAAGTTGTTGAAAACCATCAAATATATGCAGGTCATTAGTGTCAACAGCTTGTTCACTAAACCGTGATGGTGAGGCTAATGAAAGTAGCTTGTCACCCACTGAGCATGCGTATTCTAGATGACCACTATTGTCAGTAATCAGTAGGCCTTGGCTCCAACCCTCGGTCATAGATACAGCAAATTTCCCAGCTTCCTCAATTCCTCGGGCAATAATATCTGCAATAGCATTTAGGTGAAGCTGTTCATCGGGACTAAAATCTGCATTATGTTTAGGGCGATGAACCATAAGCACACCAAGACGTTTATTGCTTGAAGTGTGGAATATAGGAACAAAACAGGTGTTGGTATAACCTGCGGGTAACATTATCGTTTTATAAAACTCAGCAATAAATGGACATTTGCCAAAATTATCAAATGAGGTTGTTGATGAGTCAAGTTTGCTGACCCATTGGATTGTGTGACTATACTTATCCGAGCTTTGAGTCGAAAGAGATCGTACAAATGATTTGTGAATATCCGTATTAGCCGTTTCATCATAAATATTTGTGAGTTCGTCTCCATCATCTTGCCAGCAAAAGGTGTTAGCAATAGATGGGATAACGTGATGGAGCTCTTGTAAAATTGCAGGGATAAATGTTTGGCTAGGCAAGCCTAAGTGGGCTAATTGCTCGAGTCTGCAAAATACTGGTTTTGACATAGGTAATAAGCTTGATATTTTAGTGGTTTATAAGTCTTGAGTGTATATTTATTTATATAAATAAGGAAATAAGGCTTTTATTTCTTGTGTTGATAAGGCGTTCATTGTTTGAATATTACGCTTAAAAACCTCATCGGGTGCAGTCATGTATTTTAATGCTTTTTCCATGCTGGCTTCACGAATAATATGCAGAATAGGATAGGGTGATCGGTTTGTTAAATTTTCTACGGAATCAGGTTCGGTATCAGCGAAACAGTAATTTGGATGGAAGCTGGCAATTTGAAAAACACCTTCCCATTCGAAACTGATAAGAAGCTCATCAACAACATCTAAGAACTGGTTGTAATCATCAAAATCAGCCAAGTAATTAGTTAGAATAAGCAGGGTTGTTTCTATTTCTTTGGGAGGTGTTTGTTCAAGTAATTTAAGCTCATCATATAAATGAGTTAACAATGCTTCGGAGTTTGTCGCATCACTTGTAACCAAGCGCACTTGATTATTGCTTCGTGGTTTTGCTGCAAATGGACAAAGGTTTAACCCAATGACTACATCATCGAGCCACCGTTCTACTGCTTTTTGTTGTTCTGACATATTAGTTCGCTTTTATTTCAATTCGAGCTTGTTTGATTAATTCTAGTAGTGCGGCATCTCCGCCCATCATTCCAAGCATAATAGCATCAATATCAATGGCTTGCTCAGGGTTAATGCGAATAGTCAGTTGCTCTGGTTTCATGGTGAATTTAATGAGTTCATCAATCATCGGCACAAATAATGGTCCCCAATTTCTTTCAGCTACTATTTGTAATTGTTTAATTTGAGTAACCGATTCTTGGGTAAGGTGCTCTTGAGTTTGTCCGGTTTGTTTTGCAGCAATAGCACGTATTTTTTCAATAACACCATGGTTTTTAAAGGTGATTGAGAAGGTGTTTAGCGTTGTAGACATCATCTTGGATAAAGGTTCTTCTTTTGATTGAGTGTCGAGTTCAACCAACCAGTTAGCCCCACCTAATGTTAGTTCACTATTAAGGTAGAAGTTATCTATTAGTGTTTCTGTCGTTGAAATACTCAACACACCACTATCTTGATCAAGCGCATAGGAAAAGTGACTAGAAAACGCCACTTGTTCACCAAAGTTATCAATTAGGGCTTGAATAGTGGCGTCACTCTTAACCATGCTGGGCTTAAGGTGTAATGAAGCATTATCGATTGTAATGCTCATTGATGACGGAAATTTGCTGTCATCTTGATTTAAGTTCTGCCAGTTGAAGCCGGTGATATTAACATTACCAAGCAAAATATCGGGTTCTTCTGCATGGCCTTTTATTTCGAAACCTGAGATAGAAACACTGCGGAATAAAGGTGAGGCATCAACAGTATTGTAAGTGAGTTGAACGCCTTCACTTTTTGCATCATCAATAAGTTGAGATAGTGTTTGCTGAGCTTGAGTATCAGCCTTGTTATCTATGTAGTAATAAGCGCCAGCTAATGAGCTTGTAACGAGTGCTGCAATGGCTAATAGAGAAATACTGCCACGCATTTTTACTTTGTTGTTGTTCAAGTTTATCTCCAATATCTGTTGCTTATTCCATTAAGAGCTGCACGATAACATCGAACATCCTGGCCGATCTCGCGCCCAATCGGGACGTTTTTCAGCATACTTTGCCATTTTAACTTGTTCGTCATACGGATGTCGTAATACTTCTAACAAAGTATGTATGAGGTCGAAATCACCTTGCTCAGCATCATCAATAGCAAGTTGTGCTAGATAATTTCTGAGTACATATTTTGGGTTGACTGCATTCATTGCATGACGACGAGTTGTATCATCACTACCGTCATTTAAGATCTGCTGTTGATATTGCTGTAGCCATGCCTCAATTCGAGTTCTATGATCTGTTGTGATTGAATCTGCTGTGTAAAAAGCATCACTTATCGTGGCAAATAGATCTTGGGTATTTTGCGAACCAGTAACATTGGCGAGGTGACGATAGAAAATAGTCATATCTGTTTCGGTTAGTTGTAATACCTCATGTAAGTCTTGATGTAGTGCATCATCATAACGACTTAGCCCCAGTTTTTGTGCACGCATTTCCTGTACTTTTGCCTGATACATATCAACATAATCATTCAGAACTTCCCGTAATGGTTCGGCTTGTTCAATTAGGGGGTAGATGGCATTGGCAAGTTGAAATAAATTCCACTGAGCAATATTTGATTGATTACCAAAACGATAACGGCGACCACTGGCATCGGTCGTGTTGGGTGTCCAGTTTGGGTCATAATCTTCAAGCCAGCCATAAGGGCCATAATCAATGGTTAGCCCTAAAATAGACATATTGTCAGTATTCATCACGCCGTGAACGAAGCCAACACGCATCCAGTGAACAATCATGTCTGCGGTACGCTCACTGATTTCACGAAACCATTTTAAATATACATCAACACTGGGTTCACTGAGATGAGGAAAGTCGGTTTGAATTGTGTAGTCAACCAGCTGGCGTAAGGTTTCAATATCACCACGAGCAGAAAATATCTCATAGCTGCCAAAACGTAAAAAAGAAGGTGCAACACGACACACAATAGCACCCGGTTCTTCTTTGGCACGTCCATCATAGAACATATCACGGACGACATTTTCACCGGTGGTGACTAAGCTTAAAGCGCGAGTGGTGGGAACGCCGAGGTGGAACATTGCCTCGCTACATAAAAATTCACGTACGGATGATCGTAATACTGCCAAACCATCAGCAGTGCGGGAGTAGGGGGTTTCACCTGCACCTTTTAATTGTAAAACATGATGTTGACCAAGATTATTTTTCACTTCACCTAGGTTAATAGCCCTACCATCACCCAATTGTCCCGCCCAATTACCAAACTGATGACCGCCATAACATTGGGCATAAGGTTTCATACCATCAAGTAAAACATTGCCGGAAAAAACTTGGGTAAACAGGTCTGATTCGCAGTCTAGTGATGACAAATCGAGCTTATCGGCCACTTCTTTTGAATAAATGATTAGTTGGGGCGCTTTGACTGAGGTAGGTGTAACATAAGAATAACAAGACGACATCACTTGGCGACGACTATTATCGCTTTCAGGATCGGCAGGTAATTGTCTAGTAAATCGGTTGTCGAATTTTAATGAAGTTAAATTCTTAGTCGTTGTATTCTGAGTCACAATAGCCACATGTTTTATTATTGTTAATAACTGAATTACATCAGAAAAGTGAAAAATTAAAAACCGGAGATTTAATATGTTAATTGGTGTGCCTAAAGAAATTAAAAATAATGAATACCGTGTAGGAATGACGCCATCTGGTGTGCATGAACTTGTTTCACATGGCCACCGAGTGATGGTAGAAAAAGATGCTGGTAGTAATATTGGTTTAACAGATTCAATGTATCAACAAGCTGGCGCAGAAATAATGATGTCAGCAAGTGAGATTTTTGCCTCAGCAGAGTTAATTATTAAGGTTAAAGAGCCTCAGCCTGAAGAACGTCAGATGTTGCGAGCAGGGCAAAGTTTATTTACTTATCTTCATTTGGCTCCAGATCATCAGCAAACCAAAGAGCTTGTAGAGTCAGGAGCAAACTGTATTGCATACGAGACAGTCACAGATGAGTTTGGCGGCCTGCCTTTGCTTGCACCGATGAGCGAAGTCGCGGGTAGAATGGCTGTTCAAGCGGGAGCTCATGCCTTAGAAAATACACAAGGTGGAATGGGGACTTTATTGGGCGGTGTACCAGGAGTCGCACCAGCGAAAGTAATTATCCTCGGTGGAGGTGTCGTTGGGCTTAATGCTGCTCGCATGGCAATGGGACTAGGTGCTGATGTGACGGTTATCGATCGGTCTTTGACTAGATTGAAATATTTAGATGAACACTATGGCCCTCAACTTAAAACCTTATATGCCACCAAAGAGTTGATAAACCGAGCTGTGGTTAGAGCGGACCTAGTCATTGGTGCAGTATTGGTACCAGGAGCAACAGCGCCTAAGCTTATTACTAGGGAAATGTTAGCCACTATGAAGCAAGGTTCAGTGTTGGTTGATGTGGCCATTGATCAAGGCGGCTGTTTTGAGTCATCACATGCAACGACACATGATTCTCCTACTTATGTAGAGCAAGGCGTGATTCATTACTGTGTAGCCAATATGCCAGGTGGTGTAGCCCGAACATCTACATTTGCTTTAACCAATGCTACTTTGCCATTCATTATTGAATTAGCCAATAAAGGCGTTAAAAAAGCCTTGAGTGACAATACTCATCTGTCACAAGGCCTCAATATTTATCAAGGTAAAGTGACTTATAAAGCGGTAGCAGATGCACAAGGCTATCCTTATTTTGCTGTTAATAGTGTGTTTGATTGATAATTATCCCGAGTTCAGCTTAATTAGAGATGCTGAAAAACACTATATTTAGTATAGTTAAAAATTGACCCTATATTTCAGGTACACAAAAATGAAAAAACCTCAGGCGTTACGTGAGCCAACTCAACAAGAGATTCAGCCAATTTTACAAGCACTTAATGGTGGTTATCCTGTACAGGCAGAAGCTTTGGCGAAGAAGTTAATCAAACAATTTCCTAATTCCTTTGTGCTACATAACCTTTATGGCAACGCTTTAGCAGGGCAAAATAAGTATAAAGATGCTGTAACAAGTTTTCGAAAAGCACTAGAAATTGACCCAAGTGTTGCGGAACTACATTTTAATGTTGGTATTTTGTTAACCAATATAAATCGTATCGAAGAAGCGATTACAAGTTATAGAAAAACGATAAAACTTAACCCTTCGTTCACAGATGCTCACTATAATTTAGGTGCTGCATTACAAAGCCAAGAAGAGTTTGAGCAAGCGATAGAATGTTATAAAAAAGCAATTGAACTTGAGCCGGGTTTCTTTGAAGCAATGGTCAATCTAGGCGTGTGTTTACAGGAACAGAGTCAACTTCAGCCTGCCATTGATATTTATAAACGTGCTCTCACGATTGAGCAAGATGCCAAAGTCTATTTCAATATGGGTACAGCATTAAAGAATGAAGGCAAACTCGAAGATGCTATCGATAGTTACAATAAAGCGTTAGAACTAGAGCCTAACTATGCTGAAGTTCATAGTAACTTAGGTGAAGTATTACGTGATCAAGGACGTTATGAAGAGTCTGTGGAGTTTTATAAACAGGCATTAGTGCTAGACCCAACACTTCCGGTCGCAAACTATAGCTTAGCCGTCTATCTATATGATAGTGGTGATCTGGCAGGTGCATTAGAACATTTTAAAGCATCTCAATTTGCTGATTGGGAAGAACGCATGCTGTACTGCTTATATAAGACAGAGCGATATGATGAGTTCAAGAAAAACTTAGATGAGCTAAAAGCAGTGAAACATGATTCACCTTTCTTATCGACACTAGCTCAACATTATGCTGAGAACTTTGGCGAAGAAAGTGATTACAACTTCTGTCCTGACCCAATGAGCTTTGTATTTCACACCAATATTCCAGAAATATCAGGTGAGAAAAGTGAATTACGTGATGCATTATTAAAAGAAATACGCAGTGCCGACGTATCAGAAAAAATGCAAGGACGCCTAGTAAACGGTGTGCAATCAGCAGGTAACTTATTAAAACGACCTGAACCCGTATTTCAGCAATTAGCCAAATGTGTAGTCGATGCAGTAGAACGTTATCGACAAAACTTTGCAGGTGCTGATTGTGTACTGATTAAATCATTCCCGAAAAAGACCGAATTTGCTAGCTCATGGTATGTTCGCATGAAGCAAGGCGGTCATCTCAACTCACATATTCATGAAGAAGGCTGGATCAGTGGTGCAATGTATTTATCACTGCCAACTAACAAAGCACATGAACATGAAGGTAGTATCGAAGTCAGTACCAATGGCGATGAATACCCTAAAAAACATGATAACTTCCAAGCAAAAGCCCTAGCACCAGAAGTGGGTGACTTCATTATGTTCCCATCATCGCTTTTCCATAGAACGATTCCATTCAGTTCTGATGAAGAACGGATTTGTATTGCCTTTGATTTGAAGCCGATGTCAGGGAAACATGCATAGGCCTAGTTTTGTAGGAGTCGCTTCAGCCACGAAGAAGAAAAACAAGCCTAAACATGATAAAAGTGACCCTGATGGTCACATAGTGACAGTAAGGGTTGTGAACAGGAAGTGTATTCAAGCATATTCACTAGTAAACAATGACTTACAGCTGGCACAACATCTGCAATAACTACAGCAAGCAAACAGTTTGCTGAATTTTTTAAACTCAAAAGGAAATAACAATGAAAAAAGTCCAACAAGGTTTTACATTAATCGAGCTAATGATCGTAATCGCGATCATTGGTATTTTGGCAGCAATCGCTATTCCAGCATATTCTGATTATGTTGATCGTGCTAACGGTGCGAGCTCTGTAGCAGGTTTGTCTGCTGGTAAGCTTCAAGTGAGCGTCAATGATTCTGAAGGCTCAGCTCTTTGTCTTGATGTTACAGGTGTGGCTAGTTGTACTGCTGCTACGGGTGTTCTAGTGGGTGCTGCAATTGGTGGTACTAGACCGGTAACTGCAACATTGACACCTACCATCGGCACTAACCCTCTACCGTGGGTATGTACTGTTAGTCTAGATTCTGCTGCATCAAGTTCATGCCGTGGTCCTAGTGGCTAATACCTCACATAATCACAGGTCAGACTCGATTGATTTGGCTTGAGAATGTTTGAAGATTATGAATGAGCCCCAACAGAAGTGTTGGGGCTTTTTTATGCTATAAAGCTTTGTTGCTGTTTAATTAGAACTAATTTACTATTCCTCGCAAGTCATTTATTCAATATATTATGGTATTCACTATGAGCAAACAGTTAGCGGCCTTAAGCCACTTTATCTTAAGTATTATTATTTTCACCATCATTATCGCGACTATGATCCATTTTTGGTATCCAGCACCTCATTTTAATTTGTCGGGTGGTTGGGATGGACTTAAAATTTTAGCGGGCGTTGACTTGGTTTTAGGGCCTCTTTTAACATTAGTAGTGTTCAACATTAAAAAACCGAAAAAAGAATTGGTCATGGACCTTTCTTTGATAGTGTTGATGCAATTTGCTGCTTTAGGCTGGGGGCTTCATGCCATTTACCAGCAACGTCCTGTTGCTATAGTTTTTTCTGGAACAGAATTCTTTTCGTTTCCTGCATCTGAATATACGAAACAAAATATATCACCAGAAACACTCAGACAATTTGGTTCACAATTCCCTGTTTTAATTTATGCAAAGAAACCTGAGAGGGATTCTGTTGAATTAGAAGAAATGTTCACGCGGTATAAAACGGAGAATGTTTCTCCTTTCCATCAGCTTAATATATATCACCCATTTAATGAGTTTTTTACAGAGCTAAAGTCTAATCCACTATATTTGGCTGATATTAAGGCTATTATTGAGACAAATACTGTGATCAGAGAAGCTCTAGACAGTGTTTTACAAGAGACAGATAAAAATATCGATGATTATGTCTATTTTAAATTATATTCTGAATCACACTATCCCATTATGATGTTTAATGCCCAAGGTGAATTTGTTACCTACCTTATTTCTTCTATGTAATTATAGGGGGATTTTCAAAAGAGGTAGGCTCGATTGGTTTGACTTAAACTGTTTAAAGATAAAGAAGGAGCCTCAACAGCGATGTTGGGGCTTTTTTATATGAGAATGATAGGGGGAAGGACTCTTAAATATTGTGAACAAGCCGTAACAAAAACTCTGGGCTTGTATTAAGTTATACCGTTCAATCTAATTTCTGTTTGATTAGATGTCTTTTTAGCCTGTAGGATACTGTTCGTGCGTATCGACGTTCATGTCGCGGGCGATTAATTTTAGTCGTTGGATTTTAAATAGATAGAAAATTACAAAATTAAGTTACTTTAATTATCGATACCATCAATCAAAACAACATGGTACTGCTGAGGTTTTCTCGGAACGTCAGATACAAAAAAGCCTCTGAAAACAGAGGCTTAATTGATTGTAATGGCGGAGAGTCAGGGAGTCTCGACCGAATGCTAAATCTTTGTTTTAAAAACAATAACTTATAGTGATTGATTAAAATGGGTGAGAGTAGTGTATCAGGTAGTTGTATCACCTGAAAAGATGTTTTTCACCATTCTGTACAACTCTAACCCAACGTTCAGCCCATAGAATAATAGTTCAATCTGTCTTTCATGATCCTAATGCTATAAATATACATAGTACGTATTACAACGTGCTTAATTTACAAGGACATACTAACTATGGCAACACCGACATATACATTCAGGATACCGCCAATATTATTGGATGAACTTGAAGACTATTGCATTAATAATGGTCACTCAGTGAGCAGTGTTATTCGCAATGCTATATTCAATTATTTGAAAGAGCATAATTACTAATAATTGAGGTTGTCTTACCAGTGTTACGCCTTGATACATTGAACTTGATTATCTTCCACAATCAAATTGACGTAGGTTCTATCCTTTGGTTCATCAATTATTGTTTCAAACATTTACTAGTATTTTAAGCATCTTGTGTGTAACGGCATTTGGGGTAAGTTGAGCATCCCAAAAATTGACCACCAGCATTTTTACCTTTCTTTGCAATGCGTAAAGTAAGTGTTCCATTACATCTAGGACAGATTTCACCTTGCTTTGAATCATTATTGAATGATTGTGTTAATACAGGTGTAACTTTATCGTAACTAGCTTGAACACTAGCTATTAATTTCTCTAATTGTGAACCATTAATAAGGTCTACAGGCTTACCTACAGCAAAGTTTTTAGCTTCTTGAGTGAATGTGCCAGAAACAATTATTATGGCACTATAAGCATGTTTAGCGACCATTACGCCATACATTTCACGCACAACTTTCACACCTACCTTAGATGTCTTCCAGTTTTTACATTGAACAAGGTGAGTATGACCATCTTTCATTAATTTGACATCAATGCCACCGTCAGCACCAGCAGTTGTATTTTCAATAACCGTATAACCTTGACGTCTATATGCTTCAGCAACCAGTTCTTCAAATTCACGCCAGCTTAAATCACGAATAGTTTGAATGCTTTTTTGGTCATCTAATAATTTACGTTTACGCCATGAGTTAAATGCTGAAATTGGTGCTGGAATTAATAAGAAAAATGCCAAAAAAGGTGCGATCGTTGGTGATGCTGTAAAAAATGATTGAATAATGATGTTATCAGTTGCCATATTGGGTATAACTGACGTTCCCATAATATATACAAATAACGATACGATAACGCTAACCCACCAAGGTAATACAACAAGTAGATCAAACCAACCTTCATTTTTCCGTGCCATGTTATTAAATTCCTTATTAATAAATCGTTAATCAGTTCGTCTGTAAGTGATTGTAAGCTTGCCCTGGCAATACTTCAGTAGCACCAGTAGAATATCACCTTATAAAACGTTTACAGGATTTATTATGCAAACGATGAAAGAGGAAAATTTGGAATGGCGACGTTTAGGACTTGAAGATGCTGGAAAATCTTTTGAACCATTAAATCTGACCGTAGAGCAGAAAATCAAACATAAGAAATTATTGAATCAAGAATGGTCATATGACGATTGTTGCATAATTTGTGGCAAGACCATTGAACAGGTTGGCGGTTCAAAAATAATTTCCAGCCGTATCATAAAAATGTTTATATCTGACAAATTTAGTGGTGGGGGTGATGCTGAATATCCATATCAATCTGCAAAATTAGCTGATGGAAACTATTTGGTATTCAAGGGCAAGTTGTCTGTATGGACTAAACAGAAGATTGATCAAGCTACTTCATTTGTGAATCAAGGTCATCAAGTTTGGTGGTGCCAATCTAAGTCATGTGCTAATCGGGTGTGTAGAATATGCGGCTCACCTACTCAACGAGCATTTGGCTGTGATCTTATTGGTGGTGTGCATGTGTCAGTTCACCCTGTGCCCGCGGGTTGTGTAAACGAACAATGTGAGAAACACCTTTTAGTCTGTCATTAGCAGTAACATCAAATACATTAATGACTAGTCAGACTGGTTTC
>ENA-ORXI01003049-ORXI01003049.1-sediment-metagenome-genome-assembly--contig:-NODE-3049-length-11559-cov-4.906985_pt1 | contig 11559 bp, 12 predicted proteins | sample MGYA00237861_ERZ511468 | MGnify/ENA primary metagenome ERZ511468 (study PRJEB26299, sample SAMN06266213) | sediment metagenome | isolation source: Hudson Canyon methane seep mesocosm | place...
AAGGGTAAGAAATGCGCTTATCTTGAAGCAGATTATATCGCTGTTGCATCTAAATGACACAACAGCGTAGCCACACTCTAGCTAAGGTGCGGTAAACCACAGCCTCCGGCGCCCAGGTATTCATAAATATCAAAATCTTCTTCTATTTTTCCACCTGAATCACGTGCTTTGTCGATCACTTGCTCCAACTCTTCAGCAACGAACTGGAAGAAGTCTCGTGAAGAAACAATACCCACGTGTTTACCGTTATCATCCACAACAGGAAGATGACGAAAGCCCTTTTTTCGTAAAATTTGTGCACACTCTTTAATGTGAGTATCTTCTTTAACTACGAAAGGGTTAGAGGTTGCCACATCACTCACTAAGGTGGTTTTAGGGTCTTTATCTTCAGAAACTACACGATTAAGTAAATCTCTTTCGGTAAAAATACCTGTGAGCTTTTCATTGTCTACAAGTAAGATTGCACCTAAGTGAGATTCTTTCATTCGTTTAGCAACAGCAGATACGGTTTCACTTGATGTTGCCGTGACAAGGTTTGTTTGCATTACTTTATTAACTAAGGCCATTTTCTAATCCTGTTTATTATTTTGTTGTGATATTTTTATAGTGCTTACTAGTATAGTAAGTAAATTTAAATCATGTGTTTTTGACTAGCCTCATAAGTAGCAGGGATTACTGTGCAAAATGTTGCTTACTGGCTATTGTTTATGAATAGATTTGGTTTTGTAGACGAGGCATAGATTGAGACAAATAATACCCATGTTGAGTTGGGCCAGGCATTATTCAAAAGCCACATTCACAAAAGATCTGATTGCTTCTGTCGTCATCACCATGATGCTCATTCCTCAGGCGCTTGCCTATGCCTTATTGGCCGGTCTTCCCCCTCAGCTAGGCTTGTATGCCAGTATATTACCTTTATTGGCCTATGCAGTTTTTGGAACGAGTGGTGCTTTGTCCGTGGGGCCATTTGCTATCGCTTCGATCATGACCGCTACGGCGTTAAATGCGGTATTTTCTGGTGATATGGCCTCACAACTTAATTCACAGGCTGACTATATTGCCGGAGCGGTGGTGTTGGCTTTTTTGTCAGGTATTTTTTTACTGCTTTTTGGTTTTTTACGCTTAGGTTTTCTCAGTAACTTTCTTAGCTTTCCTGTGGTCTCCGGCTTTATATCCGCATCCGCTTTGGTTATTGGGTCTAGCCAGTTAGGAAATTTGTTAGGTATAAGCGCACAGGGCGATACCTTATTGGAAGTGATTAAGGCCGTTGTAGGAGAAATAGATCATATCCATACCGATACGCTTATATTGGGTATTGGCGCTTTTATATTTCTGTTCTTCGCGCCCAAATTAATAAAGGCATTGGCGATTAATTTTCATGCGAATCAATTGCTAGCAGAGCTATTAAGCAAAACGGTACCCATATTAGCGATGTTGATATCTGTTGCTTATGTTTTGTTTTTTGACCTTGAGAGCAAGGGCGTGGCAGTAATAGGAGATATTCCAGCTATGTTACCCAGCTTATCTCTTCCTAATGTAAGTGATTACACATGGTCTTATGAAATCTGGAAGAGCCTGATAAGTTCTGCAGTACTTATTAGTATTATTGGTTTTGTGAGCTCGCTTTCAGTGGCTCAAACTTTTGCAGCTAAAAAACGCCAGCGGATTAACCCTAACCAGGAAGCTATTGCTTTAGGCTTCGCCAACCTGGGATCAGGCCTTTCGGGTGGTTTTCCTGTTTCTGCTAGCTTATCCCGCTCTGCTGTAAGCTTTAACGCGGGTGCAGAAACGCCTGCGGCGGGTGCATTAACAGCCATGGGCGTTGCTATAGCGACACTTTATTTAACGCCTTATTTATATCACTTACCTATTGCTACGCTGGCGGCAATGATACTTGTAGCCGTTATATCATTAATAGATTTAGATGCAATTAAACGGAGCTGGCAATATAGTCAAAAAGATTTTTCTGCACTACTTCTAACGGTGCTATTAACCTTGGTTCAAGGCGTTGAAGCAGGGCTTATTAGTGGTGTTATTTTATCTATAGCTCTTCATTTGTACCGTTCAAGTCACCCTCATGTAGCGGAACTGGGGAGGGTGCCAGATACTGAGCATTTCAGAAATATAGAGCGTCATAATGTGATTACTCAGCCAAACCTTATTTTCTTTAGAATTGACGAAAGTTTGTATTTTGCCAATGCTCGTTTCTTAGAAGATAAAATTAATGAATTGGTAGCAGAGCATCCCAAAGCTGATCATTTGGTTCTGGTCTGCTCATCGATTAATGATATTGATGCCAGTGCATTAGAAAGTTTATTTTCAATTAATAATTATTTACAAGAAGCCGGAATGAATGCACATCTTACCGAGGTAAAAGGCCCTGTTTTAGATCGCCTTAAACGAAGTGATTTTCTAGAGCACCTTACGGGTAATGTGTATCTCAGTAATTATGATGCCTGGGTTGACCTTATCCCGATAGACCTTGGTAATCTGTCGGAGTGAATCATTTAAATATGCTCTCTTCCTGGTCTTTCTATCGGGTAATGCTTAATGCTGTGGGTAGCCGTCCGGATTGTGTACCACAAAATATTCAGCAACGATATATTAAACTGCTAGGCTTCTTCCTCTGCACAACACTCTTTTTGAAGAAAGTTAATCACCAACTGCAACTGTTCGTATTCCGCAATACAGTACAGGGTTCTGCTTTCACGGCGTTGAGAAATCAGTCCTGCAGACACCAGGCTAGATATATGGTGAGACAGTGTTGAGCCTGGAATATTGAGCTTTTCTTGTAAACCTCCCACTGCAATTCCTTGATGCCCCGCCCGAATAACGCTCCTATATATACTTAATCTGGTTGGGTGGCCCAGCTCTTTCAGAGCCTTAGCTATAATTTCGATATTCATTCGATCACCTCATTAAAATCTATATTTCGATATTACTGGAAATAACTTGACCTGACTAGTGATATCTATTATATTTCGATAAATCTAGAAATATAGAGGGGTTAGTTATGTCACATATTGATATTGGAGTGGTGCAAGACACTTTAGGAATGTTCGCCTTCTTGGCTGTAGAGCTTACACTCCTTTTTCTTTTGATTAGTTACGTGGTTGGTGTGCTTCAGGAATACATCCCACCCTCAAAAATACAAAGCATCTTGAGTGGTAAGAACGGGAAAGGGTATTTTGTGGCAGGCCTTTTAGGTGCCATTACCCCTTTCTGCTCTTGTTCAACAATCCCTTTCTTAAAAGGTTTGTTAAGAGCAAAGGCTGGTTTCGGAACTATGATGGTATTTCTATTTGCCAGCCCACTGTTAAACCCCATTATCATAGGCCTGTTTGCAGTAACGTTTGGTTTACAGGTTACGGTTTTCTACTTCACCATTGCGATGGGGGTATCGGTAATAGCAGGTTACACTTTAGAAAAATTAGGCTTTGAGAAATATGTAAAATCTGAAGCGTATATCGAACCTGAGTCAAAAGGATGTAGTTCAGCTTGTGGGGGTAAAACACAGGTTAGCAAATGGAAGAGAATATGGGACACCACTTGGGTTGATTTTAAGAAAGTAATGCCTTATTTGGTTGGTGGTATAGCGTTAGGCTCTTTGATTTACGGCTTTATGCCTACAGAGTTTGTGGCGAAAATTGCGAGTAAAGAAAATCCTTTTGCAATTCCAATTGCCGCGGTTATAGGAATTCCATTGTACATACGTGCGGAAGCAGTGATTCCATTAAGTGCAGCATTGGCTGCTAAAGGCATGGGACTTGGAGCAGTTATGGCCTTGATAATTGGTAGTGCAGGAGCAAGCTTAACAGAAGTGATCTTGCTTAAATCGATTTTCAAAAACACTATGATTGTAGCGTTTTTAACGGTCATCCTTTCAATGGCGGTTAGTGCAGGATACTTGTATTCGATATTCTTTTAGCCCAGAGCCTAACAATGCACTCAAAGTGCCGCATTCCCTCAATCTTAGAGGGGCTTATAAACCCTTAGTAATCAATAGTTTTAGGGTTCTTATCCCTTTTTCCTGTTGCTCATCTGTTGTGTTTGCAAACCCTAAAGCTAATCCACTCATGGTTGGTTTATCAATAAAATAAGAGGATAGAGAAGAGCTTCCATACCCCGCCTCTTTAAAATTTTGTTTTAATATTTCGTCATTAATATTGGGTATTTCAATAGCAAGGTGCATTCCGGCACTTTGTGCGATCGGCTTTACATAGTCTGATAACTCATCATTTAAAAGCGTACTGAGGTGTTGCCACTTATCTTGATATAACAGCCTCATTCGTCTTAGGTGGCGAATGAAGTGCCCTTCATTGATAAAGTCTGCCACCACTGCCTGTGTGAGCATGGGGGATTCGCCTCCCATAAAACTTTTGGCTTTTACAAATACCTTGGTTAGCTCCTCAGGAACAACAAGATAGCCTAAGCGTAATGCAGGGAACAAGGTTTTACTGAAACTTCCCATATAAATAACAGGTGTTTGTTCAGCCATACCTTGAAGTGAAGCAATGGGCTTATGGTAAAAATGAAACTCACTGTCGTAATCATCTTCTATAAGCCATGTGTTTTTCTTAGCGGCCCAGTCCAGAAGTTTTAAGCGTTGAGCGGCTGGAAGTATTCCTCCTAGGGGGTATTGATGTGTAGGTGTTACGTACATGAGTTTGGCTTTGTCTGAACCCTTTATCATTCCATCACACAAACTATCTAAGTCGATACCATTCTCCCCAAGCGGGCAGGAAATGAGCTTTGCTCTTCTGGCCTGGAACGCTTTTCTGGCTCCCATATAACCTGGGTTTTCTACCAGTACTGAATCACCTTCGTTAAGTAATACTTGGGCGCACAGTGATATAGCTTGCTGCGCACCTTGGGTAATGATGATTTGCTCAGGCTTACAGCGTACACCGCGTGACAACCTTAAATATTCAGATAAGGACTCCCTTAAGGGTTTATAGCCCTGGTTACCGTGATAGCCCATAAGGGGGCGTCTGTCTTGGTGTCTTCGTTGAATTTGTAGCCATATTTTTTGTGGAAATGCTGAAATGTCAGGCATTCCGGGTGTAAAAGGTAATATTTGTGAGTGCTCTGATAGCGGTGTTTTATTAAGTGCCCGGGCAAAGTCCGATAGGGCGGGTAATGCGACTTTATTCTTCCATCTGACTTGAGATAAGCCCGCTACGTCTTTGGGTAAATCAGAGCTAACAAATACCCCTTTACCCGGAAAGCTTTCAAGAAAGCCTTCTGAACGCAGCTGTTCTAATACGGTAGTCACTGTATTTCGGCTTATTCCAAGCTCTAAAGCAAGCCTGCGTGATGCGGGTAACTGAGTACCTGCGGCAAGTCTTCCTGAATAGATCCAGTCTGTTAAATGCTGTTGAAGTTGTGCTTGTAGTGGCTTGTCTGTTTTGAATTCTAATGATGAAAAAGAAAGGGCTTCCACAGACTGGCTCCATAGGTTGATAAAAACTGGATCTTTTAAAGATACCAGTTAAGCATGACAATCACCATATTCAAGGGCAAGAAATAGATTTCTAAACAGTTAAGGCTTAGGAGGGGATGAGTATGAGTGAAGCATGTTTACATCAAACTGAACGTAGTACAGTAAAGCGTGTAGCGAAAAGAGCGAGTTATGATAAAAAATCCGTTTATCAGTTAATTGATGATCTAAAGCTAGGGCATTTGGGCTTTGTAGTTGATGGTAAAGCCGTCGTCATTCCAATAACGGTATGGCGCGCTGAAGAGCATCTTTACATTCATATGATTAATAAAAGTCGCTTACAAAAACTGTTAGAAAACGGAGAAGAAGTCTGTATTTCGTTTGCGGAATGCACAGAATGGGTGATGTCAAAGTCGGCCTATCATCACAGTGCCAATTACCGTTCTGCAGTGGTGTATTGCACGGGTATAAGAGTCATTGAAAATGAAGTGTTTGATGATGCTTTTAAAGTGATTATTAATCAAATGGAAGAGGATCGTTGGGATAAGATTAGACCACCCAATAACATTGAGCGAAAGGCAACAGCACTGATGAAGCTGACGATTAATGAAGGTTCTTTTAAAACCCGTACCGGAGGCCCGGTTGAAGAACCGGGCGATTTGTCGTTACCTGTTTGGAATGGGACTAAAGCGGTGTGTCCTTATTCTTTAACAGGCAAGTCGTTAGTACCTACAAAAGCCGTAGTAAATGCAGCTTCTTGAAAGGCTTTTAAGCCAGTATTAGCAAACGCGATAGGAAGAGGGTTATATTTTAAAGATTCTTTTAAATCGGTAGCAGAAATGGTCTCAACATTGAGGCCTTCTGCTAGTTGAATAGCCGCTTCCATCTTAAAACCCGCCGCACTGCCTGCAAATTTACCTTTAGTCGGACGTTGACGAATAATAACTTTTTCAATTTTATAATCGTCCATTAACTTAGCAAAAGCGAACTGGAAATCGATTAAATCCTGGCTGCTATTCATATCATTAAGCGTGACGCGACGTGCTCTGCAATCGGGCAGATCATAGAGTCCTTCAGACTTTGTTAGTAAACAGATAATAGCTTCATTGCTTTTTAACTCAACGCCACAGACTTTCATGATAAACCTCAATTTAATAGACGGGGGGATTATAACGTAAAATGTTTTTGTTGGCTTTATTAAAATCCAGTATATAACGGCTGTGCCCAACTGTTATGATGGAACTTTATATTTCAAAGGTTATAAATCGTGCGCCTGCAATTGGATAACGGAAAAACCTACAACACTAATGCGATGTTTAAACTTAAAAAAGTGGGCAGAGCAGAAGCGTGGGGTGCCTTTAGAGGCAATCTTTCCGCTTGGCCGAAGGGGCTTTTTATTCCTCTAGAGTCAAAAACTACACTGAGTGGATTGTTGAATTGGTTTATTGTTTTCTCTTTGCATACGATTTCATTATTTTTACTGCCACTATTATATCTGTTCGGGTATTCAACACACGCCTATTCATTTTTTACTAAAAGTGATTCGGAGAAGCTTAAGCAATACAAAGATGATCTACAGCGAGTGTATTCAGAACTCAGTCATATCGATGACCAGCTTGAATATAAGGTAAGGCTAAAAGAAGAGATTGCTAAAATAAAACCCTATTGAGGAAACTTTTCTTGACCTAAGAGTAAGACATAGGTTTATATTGATTAAATCGAACCCTATTCTTTTAATAGGGTCTGAAACGAGTAACTAAACAAACACTTATGTTTTTAGCCAAAGCACAAAAAATTAGTCGTTATTTAGTCGGGCCATTAGTCCTGCTGTGGCTGCTATGTCAAAGCATGTTGCTTTGTGCCGGACTGTTAAGTGACTCGTCTGCTATGCAAAGCATGCATTCGGCACCTCAGGTACTAGGTAGCGCAAGTATGATGGCTAATCATAGTCATGATATGAGCCATGCCTCTGGTGATGTAAGTGCTCATGCCCATGATATGAACAACGGTGCAGTAGATAAAAGCTGCTGTGATGATCAGGAAAGTGTCCTGTCTAATTCATTTTATGGGTCTATCGCTTTTCTATTGTTTTTCCCTCTTTACTGGTTAGTTCTATCGCTTAACAGTCTGGTTACGCGACTATTTACCAATAAAGAACCTCCTCCCCGTTATAATTACCCCAGAAACCACGTCTTTAATTGTACTTTTCTGAATTAAGCTATTCTTAATAATTGATTGTCTTTGTCGCCGTCGGGTGTATTTTTCTGGCTACTTGTGAAGACTTTCAGTCTATTCGTCTTATTTTCGTTCGCCTTTTTAAAGGTATTTGACCACACTCTTTAATCGAGATAGCACTTATGAAAGTACCCCTGAATGGTATTTTTTACCGTGTTCTTTGCATAACCGTATTGGCTATTTTCTCAGTGCAGGGTTACGCATCACTAAGCATTGATAATGCACAAAACTTGGCAGTTAGTAGTGATTCGGGTATTACCCAGATGCTATTTCGGTCTCAGGCCACCCAAGTTGAAGCACACTCTCAAAGTCAGTTACCTGACCCCGTGTTAATTGTGGGTGCTCAAAATCTCCCAACCGACACATTCAAGTTTGACCAAGAGCCCATGACACAGTTCAAAGTGGGTGTTCGGCAGATGTTCCCTCAGGGTGACACATTGTCGTTGAAAGAAAAAAAGCTGAATACACAGGCATCATCTTTAACGAGTGTTGCCAAAACCCGTTATTTAACCGTAACCCAGAAGGTAAGGCGTTTATGGCTAGAGGTACAGTATTGGGAGCGGGAAAAGAAAATACTTGATAAAGATAAAGTGCTATTCAAACAACTTCTTGAGGTCACCCACTCACTTTATAGTGTGGGTAATGTGCAGCAACAGGATGTTTTGCGGGCAGAACTTGAATTAAGCAGGCTTAGAGAAAGAGTAATTAAGGCTGACAGGCAGAGCGAGATACAGCGTGCCCAGTTATCTCGATGGATTGGCGCGACTGCTTCCATTGAAACATGGCCAGAAGCATTACCTGTTATTTTGCTCCCTTCAAATATGCCTTCTCAATTGGCTTCAAATAATTTCCAAACCAACGCGCCGCATATTCAACAAGCGTTATTTGAGCAGCTTAAGGCACACCCTATGTTAGTGAGTCTTCAGGGGCAGATAGATGTAGCGGATAAAGATATTCAAATATCGAAACAGCAGTATAAACCTGCATGGGGTGTTGAGTTTAATTATGGTTATCGTGATGGCGAGAACAATGATGGTTCTGACCGATCTGACTTTGTCAGTGCCATGGTGAATGTGTCGCTTCCTTTATTCTCAAATAGTCGACAAGATAAAACAGTGCAAAGTGCGACGTATCGTAAAGAAGCTCAAAAAAATGCCTATCAAGACAAACTGACGGAGATGGTTGGAAACGTTCAAACTTTGTCTCGTAGATTACTGCAAACAGAGGAACAGCTTACGTTGTTTAACGAGCAAATATTGTTGAAGGCTCGCCAGCATGCTGAGTCTTCTTTAAACGCTTATCAGGTTGATGCCGCAAACTTTTCAGATGTAATGCGCGCATATATCAGTGAACAACGAGACCGTTTAGATTATGAGCGTTTGGTAGTAACACGTTTGCAACTGATCTCTGATTTACAGTTTTATTTTTCAACAGACACCCCCGAGCTGGGTCTTGGTTTCAATGGAGATGTTCAACAATGAAAATCTTGGGATTATTAATCGCATTTATTATCGCCGTGGGTGGTGGTGTAGCCCTTCAGAAATATGTCCTTGGTAATGCTTCGATGGCCTTCATGGGTGCTTCAGACGGAGGCTCCTCTGCCAATGAAGAGAAACAACCGCTTTATTGGGTTGCTCCAATGGATAAAAATTATCGTCGAGATAAGCCCGGACAGTCCCCCATGGGGATGGATTTAGTTCCGGTGTATGAAGAGGGTGTGCAAGGGGCTGATGAAGGCACAGTGAAAATTTCTCCAGCTGTTATCAATAATCTAGGGGTGCGTACTGAGCGTGTTAAAAAAGGCGCTATTGATTTACCCATCAGTACTGTCGGTTATGTGGATTTTGATCAAGATAGGCTGGCTCATATACATAGTCGGGTAGATGGCTGGATTGAAGTACTGAATGTGACCAGTAGTGGCGACCCGGTTACTAAAGGACAAACGCTTTATGAGCTTTATTCACCAGCCTTAGTGAACGCACAGGAAGAATATCTAGCAGCCCTTAGAAGCGGTAATAAAACCCTTAAAAAAGCATCTCGTTCTCGATTGTTTGCTCTGGGTTTAACCCAAAAACATATTAAACGGCTTGAGAAGCGTCGTGTTGTTGACCAGAGAATTAAAGTCAGTGCAGACAGGAATGGCTTTATTAAAGACCTTAAAGTTAGACAAGGCATGTTTATTAAACCTGCTACTGAAGTGATGTCAATTGGGTCATTAGATACCGTTTGGGTTATTGCTGAAATATTTGAACGGCAGGCTGGGTTCGTAAAGCAGGGACAGGCCGTTGAAATGACCACAGAAGCACTACCCGGTGTTATTTGGAAAGGAACGGTCGATTATCTCTACCCCGTGCTAGACAGTAAAACAAGAACTTTAAGGGTTCGGGTACGTGTTAAGAATAAAGATCAGGCTCTTAAACCTAACATGTATGCCAACCTGACCTTACTAGCCCCTGTTGCAGAAAGTGCACTGAGTATTCCCAGAGAAGCATTGATTAAAGGTGGGCGTTATAACCGGGTGGTTAAAGCTATGGGGGAGGGCCAGTTTAAATCTGTATTAGTTACGACAGGTATTGAAGCAGAAGGTTTTGTACAGATTATTGATGGATTATCAGAAGGTGATGAAGTGGTTACCTCTGCACAATTCCTTATTGATTCTGAATCTAATATTGATGCTGAAATTGCTCGAATGGAGTCACGTCTTATTGATGAAAAACATGTCGATAAGAAGATCATAGGCCTGGGAGTGGTTGAAGATGTTATGGCTGATATGGCGATGCTTACCATCACTCATGAACCTATTAAAGCATTAGAGTGGCCAACGATGAGGATGGATTTTGAAGTGGCTAAGACTATTGATTTATCGGGATTAGAAAAGGGTCAAAAAATTGAATTTGAACTGAAAAAACAAGGTGATTGGGATTACCTGATTATTGCGATTAAACCGTAACGATTCACTTTTTAACTTGTACGTTTAAAGTAATGCACAATTAAAAACTAATAAGGAAATAGAAATGAAAAACATCAACATCAGAACATCTTTAAAAACTACCGCAGCCACACTCCTCTTAAGCGCTATGCTTTCACCAACTGTTGCATTGGCTGACTCTGGGCATGGTCATTCTAATATGAGTGAGCAGGGTCAGATGATGAACCAGAAGGATATGGGGCAACATATGAAAGAGGTGATGGGTACGGGGCGTATTAATAAAGTAATGAAAGATAAACATATGGTTAATATCGTTCATGAGCCTATTGCTGAACTAGAGTGGCCAAAAATGCGAATGAACTTCAAAGTGAGTGATCAAGTTAAGTTAGATGAATTAAAGCCGGGTCAGGAAGTTGAATTTAAGTTGCAGGTGAATAAAGACAATAGTTATTTGATTAAGAGTATCGAAACCAAATAACAATATTTTGCTAATGTTTACTCTGAAACAACGTAATTGTACTTTTTTGTCATCCTCGCGAAGGCGGGGATCCAGTATTTTAGCTCAGTTTCGAACCATGGATTCCCGCCTTCGCGGGAATGACAGCTGTTTCAGAATGTATATTTGCTAGTGTTTCTGATCTATATTTCATACCCATTGCTCGCGGAGTAAAAAATGATTGCTGCAGTAATTCGATGGTCGATCGCCAATCGCTTTTTTGTCATATTGGCGACGCTCATTCTTTTGGGCGCTGGTTTATATGCAGTGCGAAGCACCCCCGTCGATGCTTTACCTGATTTGTCGGATGTACAGGTTATTATAAAAACCAGTTACCCAGGGCAGGCACCTCAGGTGGTAGAAGACCAGGTAACGTATCCCTTAACTACTGCAATGTTGTCTGTACCAGGGGCGCTGACGGTAAGAGGTTATTCATTCTTTGGAGACTCTTATGTATAC
>ENA-ORXI01003050-ORXI01003050.1-sediment-metagenome-genome-assembly--contig:-NODE-3050-length-11558-cov-22.785036_pt1 | contig 11558 bp, 9 predicted proteins | sample MGYA00237861_ERZ511468 | MGnify/ENA primary metagenome ERZ511468 (study PRJEB26299, sample SAMN06266213) | sediment metagenome | isolation source: Hudson Canyon methane seep mesocosm | place...
AGAATAATAATGAAGAAGAAAATGTATGATTTCTCCTCACCCAACCCTCCCCATCAAGGGAGGGCTTTAAAACAAGAACCTATGCTCTTAAGCCCTCTCCTGAAGGAGAGGGTTGGGTGAGGAGAAATAGAATAATTCTCTCCCACATAATTCTTTTTCTCTATACTGAAATTAGATAAACTGTCCCGTCTTAATATGGGTAGCAAAAAATCAGCAACAAAGTGCCGAATCAGGTCTATTGGCCATTTCCTTTAAGCGTTGCAGATCACTTTCAAATACCTCAGAGGATTGAACAGCATGTAAAGCATCCACCAATAAAGGTGATGCCCATTCAGGTAAAATTGGGTTAATCTGGTAAAAAACCCATTGCCCTTCTCGACTGTCCAGCAATAAACCACATTGGCGTAATGAGGCTAAATGCCGGGATATTTTGGGTTGCGATAGCTCCAGCGCAGTGGTTAATTCACAAACACAGAGCTTCCCCTCTTTTTGTAATAAAGTAATACAGCGCAAGCGTGTATCATCAGACAAGCATTTAAAAAATTGTGCAGGAGAGATCATGGTTTTAGATAAATATTAATATACGGATAATCATATGTTAAAACAAGCTAACAATCAATTTTAGGACTTAAATAATCTTAAGGCATTGGTCACCTATTGTATCCATTCCTTCACAAACTCAGGCTGGTTATGCCCGTTTTCATTTTCTTTGCATAAGAGGATCTTATGATTTCATCCAACAAAGCCATCACATTTTTTATGTTGTTGGTTTTATCCAGTATCATTCATGCTGAACAAGGCAATTTATTAACACTGCAAGCAGCGCTTGATATTGCAGTGCAAGATAACCCCAGCCTGGCACAAATCCAGGCTCGTTCTGAAGCAATAGCTACTATCCCGTCACAGGTCGGCAGTTTGCCCGATCCAGTAATTAGCTTTAATGCTTTAAACCTGCCCACTGATACTTTCGATACCGCCCAGGAAAACATGACCCAAATGCAAGGGGGTATTTCTCAGGCCATCCCTTTCTTTGGCAAGCTCGCCTTGCGTGAACAGGCAGCCATTTATCAAGCAGAAGCGGCAACCCATGATGTGACTGAAGCCCGTTTTCGACTTTTACGCGATGTTAAAAAAACCTGGTGGGCACACTTTTATCTGGATCGGGCTTTAGAAATTATTATTGTCAACCAAAACCTGTTACGTCAATTCGTTAAAATTGCGCAAACAAAATATGAAGTGGGTGAAGGTTTACAACAAGATGTGCTACTCGCCCAACTGGAATTATCTAAATTATTAGATACTGAAATCCGCTTGACCGGCGCTATAGACAGAGCCAAAGCACAATTAAATGCCTTGCTTGATCAAGCTGCAAACCAGACATTTAAAATTCCCAAACATACTCAGGAAGACCTGCCTACGCTACAAGCTGAATCACTGTTATTTGAACAGGCCAAAAACTATCGTGCGCTATTAGCTTCCAGACGTGAATCTATTAATGCGGCACAATCCCGACTTAATCTGGCTAAAAAAGAGTATTTCCCTGATTTTAAAGTCGGTGCTTTTTATGGCGGTCGTGATGATACGCTTGCTGGACGAGAACGTGCTGATTTTCTCAGCTTAAAACTGAGTATGAATGTACCTATTTTTGCCGCAACTAAACAACGAAAAGCGGTCGATCAACGCAGTAGTGAACTGATGCAACAACGCTATGCCTTGCAAGATCAATGGAATCATGTAAGAGCTGAAATATCAAAGGCCTATAGCGATTTTCATCAAACCAAAAATCAGGTAGTACTATTTAAAAGCGGCATTGTTCCACAAGCTAGACAAACCGTCGCTTCCATGCTGGCTGGCTATCAAGTCAACAAGGTCGATTTTTTAAACCTGGTACGTAGCCAAATCACTTTATATAACTATGAAACTCAATACTGGAAAGCCTTAACTGAAGCCAACCAGGCATTAGCACAACTGACTGCTGTAGTAGGCAAGGAAGAAATCTATGAATAAGCCTGTATTGATTATTGCACCGGTGATGTTGATAGCAGGATTAGTGGCGGGTTATTGGTTAGCTGATTTGAAACAAGCCACTGTACAAACAGAGCTCAGTTTAGAGGAGAAAAAAATTCTCTTTTACCGTAACCCAATGAATTCGTCGATTACCTCCCCCACTCCCGCTAAAGATGCAATGGGGATGGATTTTATCGCTGTTTATGCAGAAGATAATGATAATACAGACGCACCTGCTGGTAGCGTTATAATTGATAGTGTCACACTACAAAACATCGGTGTACGCACCAGTATAGCCATTAAAGCAACCCTGTCGCATACCGTACGTGCAGTCGGTCGGGTCGCTTATGATGAAGAGCGCATGGTGCATCTACATCCAAAAATCGAGGGCTGGGTTGAAAAACTGAATATTGACAAAACAGGCCAAAAGGTGAAAAAAAATACTGATTTATTAAGTATTTATTCCCCCCAATTAGTGGCCAGTCAGCAAGAATATATTCTTGCCTTAAATAATCTGAAAGCCCTGGAAAACAGCCCGTTTAAAGATATTCGCCAGGGTGCTGAAGCGCTGGTTAAAAGTTCTAGGGAACGATTAAAGTTACTGGATGTTCCTGCGCATCAATTACGGGAATTACAACGCAGTCACAAAGTTAAAAAAAGCCTGCATATTCATGCCCCCGCAGATGGCATTGTAATGAAAATTGGTGCCCGTGAAGGACAGTTTGTCACACCCGCCACTGAAATTTATATGATTGCTGATTTAAGCAAAATCTGGGTTTACGCCAATATTTATGAATATGAATTACCTTGGGTTAAGCAAGGCGATCAGGTAGAAATGCAACTGGCCGGTATTCCAGGTAAAACCTTTAACGGACATTTGTCTTACATCTATCCCTATGCCGAGGCTAAAACACGCACTATTAAAGTCCGACTGGTATTTGATAACGCTGAATTGCTATTAAAACCGGAAATGTTTGCCGAAGTCACTATTCATGCGGGCAAACAAGTGAATGAGGTAGTTATTCCATCCGAGGCAGTTATTCGCTCCGGATCACGCAATCAAGTTTTTGTAGTACGGGCACCCGGTAAATTTGAACCCAGAATAGTAACGTTAGGGCTGGCTACGAATGGAAAAGTGGCTGTCTTAAATGGTGTCAAAGCCGGAGAAGAAGTCGTCATTTCATCACAGTTTTTAATCGATTCAGAATCCAAACTGCGTGAAGCGACCTCTAAAATGTTACAGATAAAGGCTGCTAAAAAACAAGCCGTTGATAAACCCAATGTAATGAAAAACATGAATCCTGATCAGGAGATGCAGCATGATTAATGCGATTATCAATGGCTCATTAAAAGACCGGTTTATGGTGTTAATTACTATGCTAATCATCGCTGTGGCTGGAATATGGAGTTATAACAACACCTCTTTAGATGCCATCCCGGATTTATCAGATGTACAAGTTATTATTTTTACCAAATATCCCGGTCAGGCACCTCAGGTTGTTGAAGATCAAGTAACCTATCCATTAACAACCGCCATGCTAGCGGTGCCAAAGTCTAAAACCGTGCGAGGATATTCCTTTTTTGGTTTGTCATTTGTCTATATCATTTTTGAAGATGGTACCGATATGTACTGGGCACGTTCGCGGGTACTGGAATCGTTAAATTATGTCAGCGGCGATTTACCACAAGGGATTACACCTACCTTAGGTCCTGATGCAACCGGTGTCGGTTGGATATATGAATATGCGCTGGTGGATAGAACAGGCAGACATGACTTGGCACAATTACGCTCGCTACAAGACTGGTATTTACGCTATCCATTACAAACGGTTAATGGTGTCGCTGAAGTCGCGTCAATTGGCGGTTTTGTTAAACAATATCAGGTTGAAGTGGACCCCAATGCATTACAGGCTTATGGCATTCCTCTGTCTAAAGTAAAACAGGCAATTAAACGCTCCAATAATGATGTCGGTGGTCGCCTGATAGAAATGGCGGAAACTGAATATATGGTGCGAGGATTAGGTTATATCCAATCCGTTGCCGATTTAAACAGCATTCCTGTTGGTGTCGATGCAAACGGTACGCCCATACGTTTACAAGATGTCGCTCATATTCACATCGGCCCTGAGTTACGTCGTGGTCTGGTCGAGCTAAATGGCGAAGGTGAAGTCGCCGGTGGCATTGTGATTATGCGTTTTGGAGAAAATGCTTTGGCCACCATACAAGGGGTAAGAAAAAAACTGCAAGAGCTTAAACAGGGATTACCCGAGGGCGTAGAGATTATTCCCGTCTATGATCGGGGTAATCTGATCGAACGTGCAGTAGATAGTTTAAATGAATCCTTAATTCAAGAATTGGCGATTGTCAGTTTAGTCGTTATTCTATTTTTATTACATGTTCGTTCTGCCTTAGTAGCGATTATCACCCTGCCACTGGGCATATTAATGGCATTTATCGTGATGAAATTTCAGGGATTGAATGCCAATATTATGTCTTTAGGCGGGATTGCAATTACTATTGGCACGATGGTCGATGGTGCCATCGTTATGGTAGAAAATGCCCATAAGCATTTGGAACAATCAGCGGCTAAAAAAGGCGGTGAATTAAGCACTGATGAACGCTGGAAAGTTATCGGTGAATCTTCGCGTGAAGTCGGCCCCGCCTTGTTCTTTTCTTTGCTGGTCATTACCGTGTCTTTTTTACCTATTTTTACCATGCAGGCACAAGAAGGCCGTTTATTCAGCCCTCTGGCATTTACCGCAACCTATGCAATGGCCGCTTCAGCCATTCTTGCCGTTACTTTGGTACCGGTAATGATGGGTTATTTGATACGTGGAAAAATCGTTTCTGAGCATAAAAACCCTGTCAATCGTCTACTCCATGCACTTCATACGCCGTTATTAAAAGCAGCCATGCGCTGGCGTAAAGTAACAATGCTATTGGCTTTGGGCTTACTGGCAGCAACCTATTACCCCTACTCCCAATTAGGCAGTGAGTTTATGCCACCTTTGGATGAAGGTGATATTTTGTATATGCCTACCACATTCCCTGGAATTTCCATCACCAAAGCCAGAGAATTGTTACAGCAAACCGATAAAATACTAAAAACATTCCCCGAAGTGCATCATGTCTTTGGCAAGGTGGGACGCGCTGAATCAGCCACCGATGCCGCGCCTTTATCCATGATGGAAACCACCATTAGCTTAAAACCCAAGGAACAATGGCCTAATCCTGATAAAACCACACAAGAACTGATGAGTGAAATGGATAAGGCAATCCAGTTTCCAGGCGTTGCCAATGCCTGGACCATGCCTATCAAAACGCGTATCGATATGCTGTCAACAGGGATTAAAACGCCAATAGGGATCAAGGTATCTGGTCCGGATTTGAATGTGTTACAACAGCTATCTCAACAAATAGAAATAGCCATGAAAACACTGCCAGAAACCACTTCAGCTTTTGGAGACAGAGCAGTAGGTGGCTATTATCTTGATTTTGATATAAATCGTGAAGCGGCTGCACGTTATGGCTTAACCGTAGGCGATGTTCAGGACGTTATACAAAGTGCCATTGGTGGTATGAATGTGACAGAAACGGTAGAAGGTCTTGAGCGCTACCCGGTCAACCTGCGCTATCCACGTGAACTGCGCGATAACCTGGAAAGCTTGAAACGGGTATTGATTCCAACACCGACAGGCAGTCAGATTCCCATGACCTTAGTGGCTGATCTCAACCTGAGACGAGGACCACCCGTGATTAAAAGTGAAAATGCCCGTCCCAATGCCTGGATTTATGTCGATATTAGCACCTCTGATATTGGTGGATTTGTCACCAAAGCTAAACAAGTATTGGCAGAACAAGTCACTATTCCTGCTGGTTATACCCTTACGTGGTCTGGACAATTTGAATACATGGAACGCGCCGCTAAACGTTTGCAAATTGTTATACCTGCGACTTTGTTGATCATTTTTTTACTGCTGTATTTTAATTTTCGCAACATTATTGAACCAGTCATCATTATGCTGTCCCTACCCTTTGGAGTAATAGGCGGTATCTGGCTAATTTACCTAAATGATTACAATTTATCGGTTGCTGTGTATGTCGGCTTTATTGCTTTAGCCGGAATGGCAGCCGAAATTGGGGTGCTGGTGCTCAGCTTTATTGATATGGAAATTACCAAACGTCGTGCAGCAAGCAACAAACCACTATCGACTACTGAAATTAGAGAAGCGGCACAATCAGCGACTTCCATGCGGGTTCGTCCAGTAGCCATGACTGCCATATCAACCATGGCAGGTTTAGTCCCCATTATGCTCAGCAATGGTACTGGCTCTGATGTAACTCACCGCATTGCAGCACCAATGTTAGGGGGCATGCTAACCGTACTGGTATTGAATCTTTTAGTACTACCGGTTATTTACAGCTTTATCTTGCAATTTCAAGAATGGCAGAAAAGAAAGCATATTCAACTTGAAGATGACTCTTTTGGCTTTAATTAACAGCTACTTTAAACTAAAAACAAACACGCTTTCACAGAGGCCTGCTAAGAGGGTGTGATTAAAAGTGAAGTAATTGTATTCAGCAATATTGTAGAGCGGACTTCAGTCCGCAAATCATGCTGAAATATAGCGGACTGAAGTCCGCTCTACAATAATACAATTCATATTTACTTCACTTTAAATCACACCCCTGCTAAGAACCACTCTTGCTATTTGTTATTCTCTGATTTAGAGGCTACAGACAGCCTAGTTTGCTATTCAGTAGAAATTGAAGTCTCTTCATTTTTCAGAGCAGCATCCAATGTATGCCATGCTAATGTTGCACATTTAACACGTGCTGGATATTCTCTTACTCCAGCTAAAACTGCCAATTTACCAATGGCTTCCAAGTCAATTTGTTCTTCTTTGCCAGTGGTCATTTCATGAAACAGTTTAAAAAGTGCTTCAGCTTCGGCTTCAGTCTGACCTTTTACGATTTCCGTCATTAATGAAACGGATGCGGTTGATATGGCACAGCCTGAGCCTTGAAAACTAGCGTCAATAATTTTATCGCCGTCCATTTTTAAAAATAGTGTTAGCCGGTCACCACACAAGGGGTTAAAGCCTTCAACCTTCCGGTCTGCATCTTCCATTACCCGAAAATTACGTGGATTTCTATTGTGATCAAATATCACTTCCTGATAAAGATCTCTTAAATCATCAAACATTAGCCAAACACCTCAATTAATTGCTCTATTCCGTTCATTAATACATCAATTTCTTGCTTTGTATTATACATAGCAAATGATGCTCTTGCCGTTGCCGGGACTTCAAAAAAATCCATTACTGGCATGGCACAATGGTGTCCTGCTCTGATTGCTATACCTAGACTATCCAGCATTGTACCAATATCATGTGGATGAATTTTATCTAGCACAAAAGATAAAATAGCCCCTTTATCTTTAGCTTCACCAATAATTCTAAGACCTTCAATTTTGCTGGCTTTTTCAGTCGCATAATCTAATAACTCAGCCTCATAGGCTGCAATATTATCCATGCCAATTTCAGTTAAATAATCAATCGCAGCACCTAAACCAACCACATCGGCAATACTGGGTGTACCCGCTTCAAATTTGTATGGCAACCCATTGTATTCAGTGTCTTCAAACGTGACTTTACGAATCATATCACCGCCACCTTGATACGGAGGCATCGCTTCTAGTAACGCTTGTTTACCGTATAACACGCCAATACCAGAAGGTGCATATAACTTGTGTCCTGAGAAAGCATAGAAATCACAATCTAATGCCTGCACGTCTACTGACATATGCGGAATCGCTTGCGCACCATCTAATAGCACAGGGATATTTTTTAGTTTTGCTGCTGCAATAATCTTTTTAACGGGATTAATGCTGCCCAATGCATTAGACATATGCACAACAGAAACCAGCTTGGTTTTATCGCTGATTAAACTTTCAAACTGATCATAAATTAATTCACCTTGAAGGTTTATCGGCGCTACTTTTAATACCGCACCCGTTTCTTCACATAACATTTGCCAAGGGACAATATTAGAATGATGCTCCATAGCGGTGATTAATATCTCATCACCCTGTTTAATATTTGCTTTGCCAAACGTCTGAGCAATCAAATTAATCGCTTCCGTCGTCCCTTTTACAAAAATAATTTCCTTAGTACTTTTTGCATTAATAAAGTTTTTAACTTTTTCTCTAGCACCTTCATAGCGATCCGTTGCTTTGACACTTAAGGTATGTACACCACGATGGACATTGGCATATTCATGCATATACAAATGGGAAATACTATCAATGACAGCCTGTGGCTTTTGGCAAGTGGCCGCATTATCCAGATAAACCAGCGGTTTGTTACGAATCTTTTCTTTTAGAATCGGAAAGTCTTCACGAATTTTTTCTACGGGAAATGTTGTCATCTGTTATCTATTTGTTTTCTACAATGGTTGCGTAATTATTAGTAACGTATTATATTTTAAATGTATTCGTCTAACTGGGTTTTGAAGATGTCCGTATCGACTGAAAATTTTTATAAAAAACATTTAACCAATCTGGCTGAATGGAAAAGGTTAGGAGAAGCTAATATTTTCCCTGAAGGTAGTCGTCTTGAACTGATTAATGGAGAAATTATAGAAATGGCACCTATTGGATCTCACCATGCTAGTCACCTTAAACGTCTTAATAAACTATTCTCCAAACTCGTTGAAGAATCAGCACTCATTGCTGTTCAAGATCCATTGCAACTAGGCGATTTATCAGAACCTGAACCTGATTTTATGTTGCTACATCCAAGCCCCAACTTCTACTATGAAAACCACCCTATTGTCGGTGACGTGTTTTTATTAATAGAAATAGCTGACAGCTCATTAAAATTTGATCAGAACCAAAAACTTCGTTTATATGCTTTACATAACATCCCTGAGTATTGGTTGCTTAATATTAATGATAAATGCCTGGAAGTCTACCGCCAACCTTATAATGGGCTTTATGGCGAAAAAACAACGCTGCGCGCTGGTGATGAAATCACTTTATCTCAACTCAAGCATCTAACTGTTAATATTGCTGATATTTTGTAGTGGACAGCCTCCTAGTTACCACGCTGTGCGTGGTAACTCATACAGAAACGCTCCAGCGTTTCGAGACGCAGGAGCGTCTACCCATGCATTCCCACGCACAGCGTAGGAACGAGAAATACGGGCTACACTTTATATCCCGTTATTCCCCATACCTGCTTGTGGAAAATATTTTAAAACCTGTCTTCGTAACATATCACGCAGGGCTTCTATTTTTATCTTATCTACCATTTCATTAGCAAAGGCAAAAGTCAGCATATTTCTAGCTGTTTCTTCATCAATACAGCGTGACTGCAAATAGAAAATTGATTTTTCATCCAACTGCCCAACGGTGACACCATGAGCACATTTAACGTCATCCGCATAAATTTCTAATTGCGGTTTGGTATCAATTTCCGCATCATTTGATAACAATAAATTGCGGTTATTCATTTCAGAATCCGTTTTTTGTGCATCTTCTGCTACAAAAACACGTCCTTGAAAAACACCTCTTGCTCGCTGATTTAAAATACCCTTATACAACTGTCGACTAATTGCATGCGGTTTTAAATGATTAATACGCGTGTGATTATCAATATGTTGTCGTTTAATACCTAAGTACAAACCATTCAGATCACATTCTGAAGCAATATCCAAATCAGTATGAATATCATTTCTTGCCAGTAAACTACCAAATGCAAAGTTATGGTGATTAAAACGGCTGTCCCTTTGCTGATTGATATAAGTACCACCAAAGTGATAAGCCTTATTGCCTTCACTTTGCATCTTAAATAAAGTCAGTTCCGCATTTTTAGCAATAGAGACTTCTGTCACAATCGCCGATAAGTACGACTCATCGATACCGACAAAGGTTTCAATCACTTTTGCTTCAGCCATTTCATCCAGCGCAATAATATTTCTACTGGTCGCTAAACATTCCGCTTCAGTCACAACATGTAGCAACTGAATTGGTTTTTCTACAATACATTTTGCAGGGATATGGACAAACAAGCCATCAGTAAACCAAGCGGTATTAAAGGCGACAAAACTATGTTCATCGTTAGAGACCGATTGGTTAATATATTTCTTAAGCAATTCTGGTTGCTGCTCTAAAGCATTAGCCATGCTTGCAATAACCACGTCATCAGCCAGCCCATCAAGTGTCGAAAGTGACGCTGAAAAATGACCATTAAGCATAACAAATGTTAACGCGCCTTCAACTCGATAATCATCTAACCATGCGGTATCAACAACCGAGTTTTTACTATTTAACTGTGGTTTAAATAGTTTTTTCTCTATTGCTGAAACATTGGTATAACGCCATTCTTCCTCTCTTAATGAGGGAAAACCTTTATCAGAGAACTTTTTAAATGCATCCGCTCTTAACTGAGAAAGCCAGCCTAATGACTGCCCTGGTAGCGAGTGAGTGCTGGTTTCATAATCAGCAATATATCGACTTGTCATTATGCCGCCTGCCCTTCTACCCATTCATAACCTTTCGCTTCAAGCTCTAATGCTAATTCAGCCCCACCTGTTTTAACAATTTGACCATCCGCTAAAACATGTACAAAATCGGGTTTGATATAATCAAGTAAACGCTGATAATGGGTAATCATTAAAAATGAACGGTCTTGTGATCGGAGTGAATTGACACCTTCAGCAACAATTTTTAATGCATCAATATCTAACCCTGAATCTGTTTCATCAAGGATACATAATTTAGGCTCTAAAATAGCCGCTTGTAAAATTTCATTACGTTTCTTTTCACCGCCAGAAAACCCTTCGTTCACTGCACGATATAAAAATTGCTGATCCATTTGTAACAATTTAATCTTATCTTTAACTAAGGTTAAAAAGTCCATTGCATCCACTTCATCTAAACCATGATGTTTACGAATTGAATTCAATGCTGCTTTTAATAGATAAATATTGCTCACGCCGGGGATTTCAACGGGATATTGAAATGCCAAAAACACGCCTTCACGCGCCCTTAGTTCAGGATCCATATCCAATAAGTCTTTCCCTTCATAAATGGCTTTACCTTGCGTCACGGTATAACCGGCCTTACCTGAAAGCACATGCGACAACGTACTTTTTCCTGCACCGTTAGGCCCCATGATGGCATGAACTTCACCTGGGTTAATTTGCAGGTTAATTCCTTTTAAAATGGCTTTATCACCTACATTTACATGAAGATTTTCTATGCTGAGCATTATTATTTCCTGATTTTCTTGGTCAATTATCAAGTGGAGTTACGAACCTCATTCACTTAATATTTACTGATAATTCTAAATTAATGTTACGAGTCTTATTGAGGTGTGTTGCCATAATTTAAGCATCAAGCCTCTTATTAAACATGTTTATCCTACGGAACCTTCCAAACTAATCCCTAATAAAGCTTGAGCTTCAACGGCAAATTCCATCGGTAGTTCTTTAAACACTTCCTTACAAAAACCGTTCACAATCATGGATACTGCATCTTCTGCTGA
>ENA-ORXI01003052-ORXI01003052.1-sediment-metagenome-genome-assembly--contig:-NODE-3052-length-11556-cov-3.593606_pt1 | contig 11556 bp, 10 predicted proteins | sample MGYA00237861_ERZ511468 | MGnify/ENA primary metagenome ERZ511468 (study PRJEB26299, sample SAMN06266213) | sediment metagenome | isolation source: Hudson Canyon methane seep mesocosm | place...
TAAACCGTACATTTGAAAAGTTTGTTTTGGTTGCCCCTGGTGCTACGTTGGTTACTTTTATTTTAGTTCCCAACAAATCTATGTTCATGGCTTCACTTAACGTTCTCACGGCTGATTTTGTGGCACAATAAACATTTCCTCCTGGATAAGTTATTTTTCCAGCTTGTGAGCCAATATTAATTATATGTGCAGTTTTTAACTGTTTCATTTGTGGAATGATGTTTTTACTTACATACAGTAAACCTTTGATATTTGTATCAATCATAGCTTCCCAGTTTTCAACATCTCCTTCATCAATCTTTTCAGTCCCTAGAGCTAGACCGGCATTGTTAATTAGAATATCTACATTTAGCTCTTTGAGAATATTCTTTAATTTTTTATTGACATCTTCTTTTATAGTAATGTCAATGCTTTTAATTAGAATCTTTTTTTGACTTTTTTTTAAAATCTTACTTTGAAGTTTTTGAAGTTTTTTTATATCACGTCCAACTAAAATGAGATTTAAATTCATCTTTGATAAATCAATTGCTAATTGTTTTCCTATACCAGAGGTAGCTCCTGTAATCAGGGCAGTTTTGTTTTTTATATAGTTTTTCAAATGAAGCCTTTTTTTAATTTCATTATACTATTTCATTTGTTAATTCTTTGAAATTTTAGTTTTTTAAGAGTATAAATTCTGGAGTAGGGTTTACAGTTATTTAGGATTATGAATAATATTTTGTGTTTGAATTAGGATTGTGTTTTTAGTATCTTGAAACTGAAAACAAAAAGCCTCCTTAAATATTATTTTATTGAAATCAAAGCTGGTGACCTAATTTTTGACGTTATTTTTGTAGGATTGATAGAGGTGAAATTGCATTTCCTGAAAGTATATATACCTATATTCTTTTTACGGAATCTAAAATATTTTAAAAGGAACACTATGGAAATATCTTCGCATTACTACGCATTATTGGCATTATGTAGAATAAGGGGTATCAAGAAAGAAGTTGCACATAAAATTGCTTATGCTTCACAGTTTGTTGATGATGCAAAAATCAATTGTTTAAGTTCAGTAGATGGATTTGAAATTCATAATATTGCAACTTGTCATTCTTATTTCAAGATGAGAACATATAACTTTCAAGCAATGTTAGCGAATACATGTGCTTTTCATTTTATTCCAGGATGTGAAGGTGAAACATTTACGGAGAAATTGATTTGTAAAGAGAATAGTTCAATAGTAAATCAAATTATTGATGAATATATACAAGATGAACCAGAAATATTTGGTATGTTAATGCACATATATGCGGATACATTTGCTCATCAAAACTTCTCAGGTTTATTAAGTAAAGAGAATGATATTGAAGATTTAGAAAGTGAAAATATGCTTATATTTCAAGATGGGTATAAAAGCTTCAAAGGAATAAAAACAGCATTTTTAAATAAGTTTGGAAATTTAAAAATCGTTAGTAGATTTATTAAAGAGAAAGATTTAGATGATCTAATCCCTGCGTATGGCCATGGTCAAGCTGAACATTGTCCTAATATTCCATATTTAAAGTGGAGTTTTAAATATAGTGCTGATCGATGTGATACTGGTATAATATCTATTCAAAAAGTTGATAATGTTGATCGATTTAAAAGAGCATTCTTAAATATTAAAGATAAAGTAGATCTTTATTTAAGTCATCAATCAGACTTTAACGATAGTTCCATTTCAGGAGAAGATAAAGAAAAAATGCTTAAACAGTTTTTTGGAGTTTTGGCAAAAAGAGAAAGTACCCCAAATAAGATTAAATCATGGCAGAAATTTTTAATTGAAAACAAAATGTTAGATAATCAACAAGACAAAAGTATATTGACATATGATGAGACATTATGGATTAATCAACTAATAAAAGATTATGAGTATGGAACAAACCTACACGAAAAAAGGAAAGTAGATAACGTCTCATTAGTTGAGGGTTATGAAAATAGTTCTTGGCTAAAGTATTCAGTTGGAGTAAAAAATTATAAAGAGAGTTTGAAGCAAGCTTGTCTGAATCAAGGTGTTGATTTGCACTATAAAAACTATTAAGGTAATGTTACTCCTCGACAAGATATGAAAATTGGTCTGAATTTTTTCATTTTCTGTAAATATTAATATTCAAAAAATATCTGACACTTTTTCGTACTTACAGATATATACTTAGTTATTGTTTTTTTCTAGACTTTCTGGTGTATTTAGTACATAAATGAAAGTGTGTTTTGCTATTATACGAAAAAGAAATTTTATAAGTAGATTTGAAATTTTAAAAAGGAATTTTAAACATTATGCAGAATATAACTGAATTAATGGAAAAAGTGATCAATGAAGAAGGCTTAATATATGCTATCTTAAGTGGTGTAAGAAATAAAGCTGAAAAAACTTTTAACAAAGTTACTATAAAAAAAGTAATTATCAAAAATGAAGAGCAACATCAGTTTGAATATATTTATGATAAAAATGTAGAACATAAAAACTTGAACAATACTGATACAATCGCTGAAATGTACAAATTAATCAACGTATATTTTAAACAAGTGGTTGTCAATACAGTGGAGTCTGATTATCATGTACTTATAAGTAAAAAAGGTGAAGCAAAAATAATCAAAAAAGCAGCTACAAGAAAGTTTGAAGAGGCATCACACAACAGAAAGAAAAAATATATTCTAAATGAAGGAGAATTAACACCTTTTTTAATAGAACTTGGAATCATGACAAAAGAAGGTAAAATTGTAAACTCAAAATACGATAAGTTTAAACAAATAAATCGTTACTTAGAGTTAGTATCTGATTGTATCCCTTATTTAGATAAGAATAAAACTATTCGAATCATTGATTTTGGATGTGGAAAAGCCTACCTTACTTTTGCACTTTATGATTATTTAGTGTTAAAAATGGGATACAACGTTGAAATTGTTGGTTTGGATTTAAAAGAAAATGTTATTAAATTCTGTTCTGATTTAGCTCGAAAATTAAAGTATGATGATTTAAGATTTGAGCAAGGAGATATTAAAGGGTTTGATCAATTTTCTAATGTAGACATGGTTATTTCTTTACATGCGTGTGATACAGCTACAGATGAAGCTTTAGCAAAAGCTGTTAATTGGGGAGCTAATGTTATTTTGGCAGTTCCATGTTGTCAGCATGAATTACTAAAGAAAATTAAAAATGAAAAAATGATTTCAATGATGAAGTATGGGATTATAAAAGAAAAACTATCTTCTTTAATCACAGATAGTCTAAGAGCAAATGTATTAGAAATTATGGGGTATCGTACACAAGTGCTTGAATTCATAGATATGGAACATACCCCTAAAAACGTAATGATTAGAGCCTTCTTTGAAGAAACACCAAATGTTGACAAAGTTGTAAAACAATATAAAGAGTTTAAAAAGCAGTGGCAGGTTTCTCCTTATATAGAAGAAGCATTTGGAAAAAAACTAACCAATAAACTAGATTAGTAAAAAATGTTATAGTTCAAGGTTATAAATAAAAATAAGGAATAAAATTTGTCAGCATATATAATTTTTAATTACAATATATTAGATAGAACTAGGATTGATGAGTTAACTAAGTTGTCAATGCCTCTAATAGAAAAGTACAAGTTTGAAGTCGTTGTTGGTAGTCCTGTAAAAGCTATTGAAGGTAATACTTTTTCAAGTATGGTTATTTACAAGTTTGAGAGTTTTGAAAAAGCAGAGCACTTTTATTACTCAAAAGAAAATCAAGAGATTGCAGTACTAAGAAAAGAAATTACAGAAGGATTTGTGACCATTGTGCCAGGGGATTCAGAAACACAAAAGCTGGTTGACTCTGGGTACTTTGAGAAAAAATAATATTAGATTTTTTATAGTAAAAAGGGTTTGACCTCTTTTTCTCTAGCTCATTTAAAGGAGAATAAATTCTCCTTTATTTTTTTATAAATAAGCTGGAATAACAAAGTTTAGCCAAACAATAAGTGCTGCTATAAAAGATTTTACTCCAAAGTGTGTCACATAGCTTGATTCTTCTGATTTTTTATATATAGTTATTGCAATAAATATTAGCCAAATATACCATGCTGATTCAACTGGATTTGTAAGTTCTCCTAAAAATGAGAAACTTCCACCAAAAGTTTCAAATGCCATTATGACAGTCAAAATACCTATACCTATTCCATATTTGGACAATATATCAGATACATATTTATTTTGAAGAAAGACTATACTTAGGCATACTGTCCATAAACCTTGCATTAAAAAACCCAAATTTTCGCCTATTGCCATACCTGCATATCTATTAAATGCTCCCTCTAAAATTGGTATTAGCTCACTTGAAGTGCCTTGTAAATTTGCAAGATAAGGGATAAGGAAAGGCCATCTAATAAAGCCTATAGTTTGAAAGATACCAGTTAAGACACCAAAAACTAATGCTAATACTAAAACAGAAGACTTCTTTTCAAAGAGGTAAAAAATTAGCGAGGCAATCATCACATTCATTATTCCAGTAAGTGCTAGAAGATAGTACATAGGGATAACTACATCTTGATTTTTTAAAAATAAGGCCAATCTAACTGCACTGTTTTCTCTTAAAATGTCTGGAAATTGAAAAACCGACATAAGCACTAAAAATGCAACCAGGGAAACAAAAACTTGAGCTATTATTAAAGTAGCTGTAAAAGTATAATCATTTTTCTTCATATTCATCCTTTAAATTGATAGTGAAAGTTTAAAATATGAAAATAAATTGTAAGTGAATTTAAAATGAATAAATTTTCATTTTGAATTTTTATGAGAATATAGAAAAATAGAAAGATCTTGAATTTGATATATTGTTATTGGTTCCATTTTTGCTCTTTTATATAAAATCATCTACAGCTAAATAATAATTATAAAATAAAAAGTGGCAAAAATGTGGTCTAAGAAAAAGGGGTTAGATCTTTTCATAAGTAAAAAATTAGACTCTTTTCATAAATAAAAGAGTTAGACCCCTTTTTTTACTATTTTTATTTATAATATCCAGACCCAATAAAAATGTCATTTTCTATAGCTTGTACAAACGATCTTTTAGGTGCAACTTTTTTGCTAATAGGATGAGACCAACGGTAATCAAACCAACCTTCACCACTATTTTTTGCAATTGCAATCAATTCTTGAATTAACATATTCCCAGATGGGTCTTTTACTTTCATAAGGTTTTTTCCTACAAGTTTAGCATTTCCGCCATGTGCTCTTGTGATGCCGTCATAACCTATGGCAAATACATACAATGAACCCTTGGTGAACTTTCCATTTTTATCACTGAAAACTTTGAAACATTCATCTTGTCCCACTTCTTGACAGAACTTTTTTGCATCATTTACTAAAGTTTTAACTTCACTTTCTGAAGTAGCAAATACATACATTGAAACCAACATCGTCATGACACTAATTCTTAAGAAATTGTACATTGTAAATCCTTTTTATTTAGTAGTAAAGTTTACTCCTATGAAAATAATACGTTACTTAGTGATTTAGTTTACTACTAGGACTTAATTAAGAGTTATTTGTATCTTCAAGTAAGAAAGAAAATGGATAGAGGTTTTTCTTATTTTTAAACAAACCATCAAAATTATTTAAAAATTGATGGTTATTTAAAAAGTGTGTTTTACTTTTTTGTTCATTTTTTTCTTTTAAAAAGAGTAATGAATATTAGTGTACTTTTTCTTCTAGGGAAGAAAAAGCTTTTTTATAAGCAATGGCTTGATTATGATCCAGGGATAAGGTCATTGGTAAATCTTTTAAAAAGTCAATAATTACTTCGAGATTGCTGTTTGCTACTTGCGCTCTTGCTAGCGCGGTACTTGCTTTTTTTTCGGCACTCATTGTTGTATCCTTTTATCTAAGTTTGTTTACCATTTCATTATATTTAAAGAAAACTTAAAATTAGAGAATAGCTTTTGATATATAGATTAAATTAAAGAGTATTTTAAAACTTTTTAGTTTCTTTATCTTTTAGATTATTATTATTATTATTTATTTCTTTAACAATATCAACCCAAGCATTATAATGCATTTCATGAGATTCACCCTTGTAGATTATTACATTAGCTTCGATTCCTATTTTATTTAATTTTTTTGCAATATTATAGGATTTATTGGGCGTCACATGTGCTTTTGTTTCAATTGTACCACCTAAAAATAAAAATTTAGTCTTTTTAGATATATTATCCATATAATTAATCATTGTTACATTTGGAATTCTCCAGTTTTTAGATTCCCAAGTTGATAAATGATAGTTCCAATCATAAATACCTTCATATGCTATGACTTTATTAATTAGATTTGGAAAAATCACTGTAATTGTAGTAGCAATTGATGCTCCTGCCGAATGGCCAATCACTACCATATTTTCCGATTTCTCTATAGTTTTTACTTTTTTTAGATATTCAGCAATTTCAATTATGTATTCTTTATCTACCGCTGGATATGCTATTTTAGTTTGATCCATTTTGTTCCATTTATTACAAGTACTTTTGTAATCACATGGATAACTTAAAATATATGTATTTATATTTTCCGTACCTGCTATAATCTGTTGAGCCCCACTATAATACTTATTAGCTGCATGGTTTCCTTTTGATGAAGATGTTAGAATAATCACTACAGTTTTTTTATTTGGTGTAGTTTTTTTAATTCTCTCTTTATTGTCAATCTTAAAATTATATTTTTTCATCATATTTTCGTTTGCTTCTTGAAAACTCATCATTTTTTCTGAGTATAAACAATTGTGTGTTGTATTTATATAATTTTGTGAATTTTTTGCAGCACATAACTGTTGTATTTGTTGAGAACTCATCCTATTTGCACACCCACTTACCATTAAGCTTAATAATCCTAATAATAGTACATTGAAGAATTTTTTTTGCATTTGACACCTTTTGTTGTTTGTATTTATTTTATAGTCTTTTAATACTCATATATGAAGATTTTTATAGTTACATATATTTTTTTGGTTTATATAGTAACATATTTTTTTAATAATTATTAGAGGAAATTAAATGTCACGTTATTGTGTTTGAATCCAGTATTACTCTTTTATCTTCGTACTAATTATTATTTATTCAATGAATGGTCTTATAATAACGATATTCGTAAAATGACATAAAGTTCTGTTGACATAGTTGTAAAATAATATAATGCTAAAAAAAATATTTAAATTATTAAAACAATATACCGAAACAGATTTACAATATGAACTTTTAAAACCAATATTTAATATAGAAAATGTAAATCAGATAAATAAAAGTAATATCAACATAAATTGGCAAAATGATAAGGAAGAGGGCTTTCTTCACTTATGTGCATCTAAAAACTTAGCTCAATCTTTTGAATGGTTACTAAACAATGGCGCAAATATAGAACTAGAAACAAAAGAGAATCTAACGCCACTATTTTATGCTGTACATTCTAATGCAAAAGAAATAATAAACTCTTTGATTAGGCACGATGTAAATGTAGATCATCAGAATATTCACAAAAGAACAGTACTCCAAGAAGCAGTTATTTCAGGTAGCATGGATATTGTTGACTTACTTCTAAAATATACCAAAAATATCAATAATATTGATGAACATGGACATAATCTAATTTTTGATGCACTATCAAATGGAAGCAAAAATTTAATAAAAAAAATTATGAATAATAAAAATGTTGACATAAACCAAGTGGATAAAAGTGGAAGAACAATTTTACATCAAAGTACAGTTCTAGGTGACAAAGAAATTGCAATTGCTCTTATGGAAAAGGGAGCAGACCCCACTATACAAGATAAAAGTGGAAAAAATTTTTTATTTTATGCAGCAGCAGAGGGAATTGAAAATGAAGATATTATAAATAAAGCCATTGGGTTAGGGTGTAATATTAACAGTAGAAATAATAAAAATCAAACTATTTTAATGGAGACACTTTTAGCGTTTTATAAACTCACTTCAGATGCAAAAAATAAAAGGAATTCACTTTTATCTATGGTAAAAAAACTTATTGATGAAGGTGGTGATATAAACTGTGAAGATGATGAAAATGAAACGGCTTTGTTTATTGCAGTTAGAAACGAAGATATTGATAGCGTAGAGTTATTGCTAAAAAAAGACAATATCAATATAAATCATCAGAATATATTTGGGGCTACTGTTTTAAGTGTCGCTTCTTTATTTAGTATGGATAATTTGGATTTGATATTGTTATTAGCTAAAAACGGCGCAAATCCCAATATTAGGGACTATGAGCATAAAACAGTTATAGAAAAACTTATAGAAGTTGCAGTGAATAACAAAAATAATCATGGCGCAAGAAAAAACAGAAGTAATCATCGTAGGTATAATGACGAACTTGCAAAAGAAAAAGGGCAATGCCTTGTTGTATTGAGAGAACTATTAAAAAACTCAAAGGTAGATTTGAGTCTTTTAAATTCAAAAAGAAAACCACTCTTTTTTGATTCTATTTTTTATCAAAATATGTATTTATTTAGATTATTGAAAAAATTTGGAGTAGATATAAATCAAAAAGATAGTGAGCAAGAAAATATTATTCATAACTTTATGGAATATACAAATAAGCAAAAAGGATTTGACAAAAAAATTTATAATGACACGTTAAAAGTTCTTATTGCATTAGGTGTTAATGTAAATAGTAAAAATCAAGAAGGTTCTACAGCTACGCATAAAGCTGTTTTAGAAGAAGGTGAACAAACGGTTAAACTACTTTTAAATTCTAAAGCAGATATCAATGCAGTAGATGAAAAAGGACGAAGTTTAATCCATAATTGTGTGTGGGATGGTAAGGTTAAGTATTTCAAACTATTACACTCTCACGATGAAAATATTTTGAATAAAGCAGATAAATATGGAATCTTGCCTATTAACTATGCAGCATTTATTGGACATCAAGATTTGGTGATTGAAATGTTAGAATCAGGAGCATATGTAAATAATACAAATCCTAAAAGTTCTAATATGATTAAACACTTAAACCAATTTAATTATAATCTAAATGGCTTAAATAAAAATGTCAAATGTCAAATAAACAAAAAAAATATTAGCTTATTGGTTGAAAATATGAAAACTGAATTTATGTTATAGAATTTAAAAACTTTTTAGTTTCTTTATCTTTTATTTTTTTTATATTCGTATCACTAAAAATACTCTTTAGCTCTATTGGCGTAAAAATATCCCTTAGTACAGGTGAGGGTATTTCTTTTAACACCATATGTCTTATAGTTTCAAAAGTAAGAGGAACCTCTTCATCTTTTCTGCTTATTAAAATATTATAAATATCAGAAGCACTCATGTTATAGTCACTGCATACTTCGTCTAGATGAAACATATGTTTATTTGTGTGAACTTGCATGATACTCCTTTGTTTCTATTGTATATAAACGTTTAATGTTATGTAAGCTGCAATAATGCAACCTTGATATCATCATATTTTATTTTAGCATCAAGAGCATCAAATAAAGGTTTGAGTCTGGGTTTACCATCTTCACTAAAATCATCTTTGTTGTCATTTTTTATTATTGTTTCTAGAGCGTCTTTTACACAAGTAAGAGTATTATCATCGGGCATAAATTTATCTAAGTTTATACTTGAATCTTCATCTTTTAAAATCCTTAAATGATTTAGAATAGTTGACTGACTCATCCCTCTATTGGTTGCTAATTCTAAAATAGTACTAGAAGTTTCAATCAACTCTTTTGTTTGGATATGTGTAGGAGTTGAGCTTTTTGTTACTATTTTTTTTTCAGATTTTAGAACTGCTTCTTGTTTTTTGATTTTATCTATATCAGTGATTCCACCTATACTTAGAATATAAGTTTCAAATATTTTTTCAAGATTTTCATCTAACATTTCAGATATTTCATCACTTGCTTTTTTAGAAGCTGCTTTGATCCTATCATCTATATGTAAGATAAGTGGGTCAACTTTTAATGCCAAGTCATTCAATCCCATTAGCCGCAGTCCATCTATGTTTTTGATACGAGAAAGGGCAACATAACCTTGCCCAACTTCAAAGGTTTTTGATAAGTCAATTTCAGCAGAGTCAAGTGTCATTCCTTGAGACTTATGTATAGTTATTGCCCATGCTAATTTAAGTGGAATTTGTGAAACTTTAGCAACTATATTTCCACTTTCATTTTCCATAGACCAATCTTCTAATTTAACTTTGACTAAAGACCCATAAGAAGTCTTAACAATAGGAAGGTGTGTTTTTTTGTCAAAATCAACCACTACTCCTGTCGTACCATTTACATAACCAAGTTCAGGGTTATTTTTAATAAACATTACTACAGCATCTTTTTTAAGAGCCATCTGTTCTAAAACAAGTGAAGACTTAAATATCTTCTCAATATTTTTAGCCGTTCCTTCTGATTTATAGTTAAAAGAGTGAGGAGTATTGTTGATTTTTCTTAACTCATCATTGTTTATTCTATCTACATCAATATTGTGTGTGTAGAGTTTTGTTGGTGTAAAATCTATTTCAAGATCTTTATGAAGTCTTGAATTTAATATATCGTAAGAGTTACTTGAAATATCACCACTTCTAATTTCATCTAAAATACTAATAAGAACATTGTCATCTTGTCTGAATTTTTCTTCTAAATAACATGTCTTCAAGTCTAACTCTTTCCAAGAAGTACTTTGCCAAGCAAATCTTTTGTCTTTAGGGACTTTTGAGATGGGTGGAAGCTGGAAGAAGTCTCCTGAAAGTATAGTCTGAACGCCACCAAAAGGTGCATCGTTTTTCTTAAAAGCTCTTAGAATTCTATCCATGGAAGTAAATATTTCAGGAGAAACCATTGAAATTTCATCGATTATTAGTACTTGAAGTTTAGAAAATCTTGTTTGTAGATATTTTTTTTGTGTTAAAGAATCAATATAATAATCATCTATGGTATTTCGAATACCTAAACTGAAAAATGAATGTATAGTTTGACCTTGTAGATGGGATGCTGCAATACCTGTTGGTGCAACAATGGTTGGAGTTATCTTTCTTGATTTCAAATAAAATGTAAATTTATTTAAGAGATATGTTTTTCCAGTTCCCGCAGATCCTGTAATGAAAACATTATTTCCAGTTTTTAATATATCTAATGCTGTATTTTGCAAAGTGTTATTTACCTTCTACTTTTTTTGTTTTACTATTATGTTTCGCATTATCACTCTCATCACTATCACTGTGGGTAAATGATTCAAAAATCATCAGTGCTGCACCGATAAAGATTACCGAGTCAGCGATATTAAATGCAGCAAAATGATAACCTGCCCAGTGAAAATCAAGAAAGTCGATAACATAACCAAGCATAGCTCGGTCAATTAAGTTACCAACAGCACCACTTAAAATAAAAGCAAAAGCGATACTTAATAAACGTTGTTGCTTGGGTGTTTTTGCCATCCAAACAAGAAATACAATACTAGCAATACTGGCAATCGCGGTAAAAAACCAGCGCTGCCAACCACCTTGATCAGCTAAAAAGCTAAACGCGGCGCCAGGGTTGTGGACATAGGTAAGATTAAAGAAAGGAAAAACAGC
>ENA-ORXI01003054-ORXI01003054.1-sediment-metagenome-genome-assembly--contig:-NODE-3054-length-11554-cov-6.994424_pt1 | contig 11554 bp, 14 predicted proteins | sample MGYA00237861_ERZ511468 | MGnify/ENA primary metagenome ERZ511468 (study PRJEB26299, sample SAMN06266213) | sediment metagenome | isolation source: Hudson Canyon methane seep mesocosm | place...
GATTTTGTTAATGATGTTAAGCACCGTGAATACTTTAGACCGTTCGCTGGTACTGTACTAGAAGAACACACACATGATTGGTTTGATTTAAGAGGTATGGAATCCTCACCTTCCATGATGTATGCAGTTAATTGTAAAGATATTGATGGTAAATTCGTTGGTGATATTATCCCTTCTGTTATTCATGTTGATGGTTCATGTCGTATTCAGACTGTAAATGCTGAGCAGAATGAGCATTTCTATAATCTCATTTCTGAGTTTTATAAAGAAACTGGAGTACCTGTACTCTTTAATACTTCTTTTAATTTGGCAGGTGAACCATTAGTGGAAACCTTAGATGATGCTATTAAAACATTAGTTGAATCTGATATAGAATATCTATATATGCCTGAATATGAGTTGATTATTCATATTAAGAACTAATGATAGTAGTTACAGGTGGATCTGGTTTTATAGGATCTAGTTTAATAGCTGAAATTAATAAGAGAGGAAGAACTGATATCATCTTAGTTGATGATATCAGTGATACTCGTAAACTAAAGAATGTTGTTAGATTAGAATTTGAGTCTTTTATTAATAAACACGACTTTATTAATCTATTAAAATCAACTGATCATTCTATACAGAGAATATATCATTATGGTGCTGAATCATCTACAACTTGTACTGATTCTGAATACTTAATGAAGAATAACTATGAGTATTCTAAAACAATTATAGAAGAATGTATTAAACAGAATATACCACTTCAATATGCATCAAGTGCGGCTGTATATGGTAATTCTAATGTGTTTGATGATACTTCTGATAATTATGAACCTACTAATGTATATGGATATACTAAACTCCTTACTGATAGATTAGCTAGGAAACATATAGGAGAGGCTTATATTCAAGGCCTAAGATTTTTTAATGTATGTTCGGATGGTGAATTTGAGACGCATAAAGATGGTATGAAAAGTCCTACAGCATGGATGAGGGATCAAGTTAACTCTAACCTCTATATTACACTATTCAAGGACTCTAAGAATTACTACAGAGATTTTATAATGATTGAAGATGTTATTTCTATGGCTTTAACATTAATGCCATCCAATAACACAGATACTCAAATATCAGGTATCTTTAATATAGGTACCTCAAAACCTAAATCTTTTGAAGATATAGCACTCTCTATATCTAATGGACCTTTTAATTATATTGATATGCCTTTATCCCTTCAGGAACATTATCAGACATACACTTGTGCTGATTTATCTTTATATGACTCTATGATATAGTTGTTATAAATAGTAATATGACAGGTATAGTACGAGTAGAACTCGATAAACATATAGGGCATGCATCACAATCCCCAAATCCATTTCATCAGACTCCCTATAAAACAGGGAGTCCTAATGTATTCACTAATGCCAAAAATACTGTAAGAATAGATGATGAAATAGAATGTGGTGATTTAGCTGAAGGTGGATCATCTAATGTTTTTATTAATAATATTGCAGTTCATAGGATAAATGATGCTACTACTGGTCATGATTCATGGCCTGAAACTAAGGCAGCTACTGGCTCACCTAATGTAATAGCAAATGGAAGTTAATAAGATATGAGTATCCCGAGTATTCAACCGAATATGACAAGAATAGAATTGTTTGAACTATTAAGACAATTTAAAGAGTCTGAACCCGACAATATTGCTGTACAGACATCAATAAAAAGTGAGATATTTTCTTTCTCATCAGAGTTAAGTCTAGAAGATAAAGAATTATTTGAATATTGTAATTTTGACTATATTCAGACTAATCCAGGTCTTAATAACAATCAAGTGTATTCGTCCTATGTAGGGGATCATATTTCAGATTCCGGTATACATTCAGGTCATTCAGGAGAACATTCATAATGGCAATACTAACTTACCGTTCTGTTAAAGAAAGTGCATTAACATATGACGAGATGGATGATAACTTTAGATACTTTAAAGAGAATCCAGAACTTAACTCAATTAAACTATCAGTTAAAACTAATCTAGATAATATAGCATTATTGCCTGTAGGTTCTGTAACTGGTGGTCTTAATTGGAATATCAATGATGATGTAGAAGAACCTGATACAGACTTTAGATTATTTGTTAAAACAACTGATACACTATGGGATCCTATTGTTACTCAAGGTACAGTTGTTGAGGTAAATACAGCCACTGCTGATATTAAAGGAATTGTTAAAGTAGGTCCATCTCTTACTATAGATGATGCTGGTCTGTTAGAAGTAGATAAATTTACAGATGTATCTATTGCAACAACCAATGGTGAAATCAAATATCTACAGACTGACGGGACTGAGTTATCATGGACGACTGTTGATGCACTACCCTCTCAATCAAATGAAACTGGTAAATTCCTAACAACTAATGGTACTGATGCATCGTGGGATACTGTTGATGCACTACCGTCAAGAGTAAGTAAACAAGGTAAGATACTGCATGTAAATTCTAGTTCTCTTGCTGAATGGACTGATACCCTTAATAGATATACTAAGCTAGCGTTTAACCCCAGCTTCACCGATGAAACAACTCAAATTGCAACCACTGCAATGGTTAATGGTAGAATTACAACAAGCATAAATGGCTTAGCTACGAATAATAAAAACAGTAATATCGGTAATTTTTTAAGAGTTGCTAATACTATAGATTCGAATGGTAATTATGAACATGAATGGTCTAATGCATTACCATTTAACGTTAGAATTACTACTCAGCCAGCAGCTAATGACAACTCAGATAAGGTAGCTACTACAGGTTTTGTGACTACTGCTATAGCAAATCTTATTGATTCAGCACCTGGTACACTAGACACTCTAAACGAGTTAGCTGCAGCGTTAGGGGATGATCCTAACTTTGCCACTACCACTGCTACCGCTATTGGTAATAAAGCAGATAACGGACATACACATAATACTTATGCTCTAACAGCACATACACATAATTATGCTCTAACAACACATACACATAATACTTATGTTCCGCTTTCTGGTAATTCAACTATTTCAGGAACACTAACAGCTACTGATTTTATTATACCATCAGATAGAACTTTAAAAACTAATATTAAACCTTTAGACGTTGATACTATTAACCTATTAAGGGAGATAGATGCAGTAACATTTACCAATTTATCAGGTGAAGATGATATAGGCTTTATAGCTCAAGACTTTAATAAACATATACCAGTATTAACAACTACTACAGAAGATGAATTATTAAGTTTAAAGTATTCTAAAATAACAGCAATATTATGGAAGCAAAATCAAGAACTATTAAGACGGATTGAGGCGTTGGAAAATAAGTAATGAAGTTATCAGACCTCAACACTACATTAGGTAATAGAGATAGTACTTCTGGTGTTCGCCTGTCAGATTATGTTTATGGTGGAGTTAATATACCTGATGTTAAGTTAAATGCTGATACAGGATTAACAGTAGCTTCTTCTAAAAAACTATCAACATTTACAAATATTTTAAGTCAATTAACAGCATTAGAGTTAACTAATGTTACATTTGGCAATTCAGACTTTAATGTAGGAGTAGGTGTATCCGGATCTGTAGATGTAACATTAACATTTAATCATACACTTAATGGTTCTTTAGGTGTTTTACCGACTAATGCAGGGTCACAGCCTGTTCGTGCTGGATTTTTTAATTTATCTACCAATGTTGGTGGGTATATAATACCTGCGGGGTATATAGGTCAATCCAGTGCATCAAAAAGTGTCTCTGTACCGGTATCGTTCAGTATATCTGATGAATCTTTAACATCGAAGTATATTCAAGTCGATGCTGAAGATTATTTAAGTGTTGGTGTATCCTCTTTTACTAAATATTTATCTTTTTATGCAGATAGATATGTTTATAATCTATCATGGGTTCAGGAGGAACAAGGACTTGTAAATACATGGGGTGGTTATAACCAGGCCTATTTTAGTTGGGCCGAATATAACGCAGGTAATTGTACTCCACCTTACGGCAGACAATGTATTGTTGGTACTAACGCTAAAGGTTGTAATACATATAATACTGCGGTTCATTTTGATTGTGGTATTAACTGTAGACATCCAAATCATGGTATAGAATCTACAATATGGAATGAAGGAACATCGGGTTCAATATGTGGTCAGGATTCTTGGTCAGGATTAAAACATACTGCAAGTAATGGTGAGACTTGTTTTACTACTGTAGTGGCTAATGATCATTGTAATGTGGTAAGTACTGTTTATTTAACTAATTATACTCTATTTCCTCAGATTTGTACTACTGTCTGTGTAGGTGGTTATAACGATGATGCTATAACTGAAGTTTTAGGTGTATCAACTGATCATCCAGCTTATCCATACTGCTATCCAGGGGTTGACACTGATTATGCATGGGTTTGTTTTCAACCTATGGCAGACGGTGGAACTGAATGTGTACCTGGTAACGTCTGTGCAGGGGGTAACGTCTGTGTAGAGAATTGGGCATCTAATAATGACGGTTATTCCGGAGCGGAAGCGCCCGCTGCTGGTTATGGCTGTACAGCAGGATATAATTATAGTAGCTGTGTAGCTGCACTCGGAACAGAGGCAGGATGCGCAGATTGTACAGTAGCAGATACATACACTTACGACCCGTGTGCGAGTACATACTACGACCCGTGTGCGAGTACATACTACTCCTCGTGTGCTTATACTCAACCTACTTATACTCAGTATAATTGTAGTACCTGTACTATTACTGCAGCTGCAGCTGCAACATGGAACTCATGTTTAACTACTCAGACAACTTGTGTTAATCAGACATATACAGGTGTTCCAGCATTAAACCCTGAAGTATACCCTGGCTCTCCAGGATGTGAGTCATGTATTGGTTATACAGACAAAACGTGTAGATCTTCATTTTTTAATGTATCTACAGGATATGCTACTGATTATGAATCCCAAATATATAATATGAGCACAGCTACATCAGGATCTAGTTCTTGTACTACGTCCTCGGTAGAAGCTACTGGAGTATCGTGTGCCACAGCAGCGAATGGATGTTTAGTATTTGAAAAATGTAAATGGTGTCTAGGATCTTTAATAAGTAATACTACTGTTAATACTTCTATCGGTTTAACTGATTGTGTTGGTCCATGGAACTCTGAAGCAACCCCGGCTAATGTAAATTCAAGTTCATTTACTGTTTTAGATACATATGAATCATCTCAGGGATGGCTTAGTTCTGAGTATGTGCCAGCGGGTTTCTCAGGTGGTTTTATACAAGACTCAACTACAAGAAAAACATTAAGTTGGTGGTTTCATGATCCTAATATTGCTAATGATGTGAATCCTAATATTACACCAAATCTCTATGGCTTATATTCATACAACTACGCTACCGATACTATGGCCATAGTGACTGCGGCAAAAATAACACAGCCTGTCTACAACCCAGCAGTTGGTAGTTGTATATATAGTTCGTTACCAGGTACTATTGAGTCTAATCAATCATTAACAACAAGTAATGCTACCAACCTTGCCGAAATTAATGCATGGCAAACCTCTACTCTAATTACAGCTGCAGAACAGCAATTATTTGCAAACATGGAACAGTATAACCTATCATATCTTCAGTCTGATGTAATATCTGCACTAGATGGTCTTGTACTTACACCAACCTTAAATTCTACGGATATTGGCTATAAGAATGTTAAACCGGGTTCAGTATCTATCACATTAGGAGCAGCAGGCTCTAATTAAATTGGGAAATATTTATGAAATACATTATACTATTTACAGCGAAAGGATGTCCACCGTGCGAACATGAGCTGGAGGAACTTAATAAACATAACAAATTAACATCATTTAATCATAAAGATGATAGATTTATGATTGTTAATCTACAGGATACAGGACATAGAATATGGGCAGAATTACTACAACCCAAAATGACCCCCTGTACTATAATTCTTAATACAGGATTAGATATCCACGTTGATAAGACATTCGAAGGAGTGGGTTGTATAGATAATACATGGAAATATTTAAATTACAAAACAGAGTGGGGTTAGAATAATGATTGAACGATTTATACACGTTAACACTTCTACAGGGGTTAAGAATACTATCCTTAATACACTAGAGGAAGGTATTAAAAACATAGGTGTTTCGTCAGCTGACGACTTAAAACTACTTGAAGAGAATAAAATACCTATATTGAAATCAGACTCGGTTATAGAAGATAAAGAATATAATTATAAGAAAATTTCAGATGATACTTCTATAGAATCATTTATGGCACCTAGAATGAATACAGATGACAACAGCTAATTTTATAGATAACAGAAGAACGATATGTGCTGTATGTGAGTTTAGAAAGAGTGTAGGTGTTGATATATGTTCTAAATGTGGGTGTATTATAGAAGGTAAGATTAGATTAAAAGGATCTAAATGTCCTATTAATAAGTGGACTTCTATATAAATATAAATAACACTAACAATACATAATAGAAGAAGAATAATATGTCTATTCCAAACTCACGACAAACCCTTATTAACTACTGCCTAAGACAGTTAGGTGAACCTGTACTTGAAGTGAATGTTGATGAAGATCAACTACAAGACCGAGTAGATGAAGCTCTACAATATTGGCAGGAATATCATTCGGATGCCCATAAGAAGATATTTTATACTCATCAGATAACAGCCTCTGATAAAACTAATAAGTATATCGATCTGTCTGATCAGATACTATGGGTAGATAGGATATTACCTGTAGATGGTTCTGGGTCTAATTTCCTCTTTGATATTGAATATCAGATGAGATTGTCAGATATGAATCGTCTTATGTCTATGGGTGGTATCGCTGAATATACTATGATGCAACAATCATTAGCATTATATGATATGAAACTAGGATCCGGATTATCAGAGGGTATTAGATTTTCTAGACATGAAAATAAACTATTCTTAGATGTATCAGATTCAGACTTAATAGTTGATGAACATATTGTTGTATCTGCATACTCTATATTAGATCCTACTACAGTACCAGCACTCTATAATGATAGATTACTAAAGAAATATACTACAGCTCTTATTAAACGTCAATGGGGTCAAAACCTTATTAAGTTTGATGGTATGGTACTTCCGGGTGGTGTAACACTTAATGGTAGACAAATGTATGATGATGCTAATACAGATATTGATAAGATTGAAGAGACCATTAGGTTAGAGTATGAGCTTCCTATAGACTTTGCAATGGGTTAATAGTTATGGCCACTAACGTATTTTTCAACCACGCTGTCCGTTCTGAACAAAATCTATACGAAGATATTATAATAGAATCGTTAAAGATGTTTGGTCAGGATGTTTTGTATATTCCAAGAGAAGTTATTACAAAAGATGAACTATTAAACGAAGATTATGCTAGGTTTACTGATACCTATACTGTTGAGATGTATATAGAGAATACAGATAATTGGGAAGGTGAAGGTGATCTAATGTCTAAGTTTGGTCTACAGATAAGAGATCAAGCTACTTTTATATGTTCTAAAAGAAGATGGGAAAAAGAAATATCCCTATGGAATGTTTCTAATATTGATAGACCTAAAGAAGGAGATTTACTATATCTTCCATTGACCTCGAACTTATTCCAAATATCATTTGTAGAACATGAACAACCTTTTTATGCATTAGGTAATTTACCTGTATATAAATTAAATGCAGAATTGTTTGAATATTCAGATGAAGAATTTGAAACAGGTGTTAAAGAAATAGACAATATTGAATTAGCATACTCTAATTATGAGATTTTTGGTACTAATACAGGAAATGGTGTCTCTTTTATTACAGGTGAAACTGTTACTCAAGGAACTGATATTACTGATGTATATGTAACAGGTGAAATATCTAAGATAGAACATCCTGGTGGATCTAATACTGCAGTATTGTATATTAATGATTCTACAGGAACTGATGGTATTGCGCGGAGTTTTGTAGTATCTTCTACATATCCTATTATTGGATCTGACTCAGGGGCATCATGGACAATATATTCTTCAGCAGCTGATTTAGTATTTGATAATAAACCATGGTTAACTAATGATAAGCTAAATAGAAACGATCCTGCAGCTCAAAATGCAACATTCTCTACAGAATCAGATGCTATTATAGATTTCTCTGAAAACAATCCATTTGGTGAACCATAATGTTTGAAACACCTTATTATAATCAACATATAAGAAACCTTGTATCTGTATTCGGTACACTCTTCAATGACCTTAAAGTACAGAAAAGAGATAGTTTAGGTAATATATTAGAAACAAATAAAGTACCACTCTCTTACGGACCTAAACAAAAGTTTATAGCTCGTCTAAAGGAAGAGCCTAATCTATCTTCATCAATAGCTTTAAAATTACCAAGGATGGCCTTTGAAATAACATCTATGGATTATGATTCTACAGCTAAACTTAATAAGCAGATTAAAGATACCTATGCTCATCCTACTGATTCATATAAACGACAGTATCTTAGAACATATGCTCCGTATAATGTAGGATTCCAACTCTCTATATTGGCAAAGAATATGGATGAAGGTTTACAGATTGTTGAGCAGATATTACCGTTATTTCAACCCGATTATACTGTTACTATTATAGAGAATAATAATATAGATCGTAAGACAGATATCCCGTTTGTTCTTCAATCAGTAGATATATCTGAGGATTATGAAGGTGATTTTGAGTCACGAAGATCTATTATCTATACATTAGACTTTACTACTAAATTAAGATTTTATCAAGCTGTACATGAAGCGGGTGTTATTAAGCACGTAGATGCTAATATAACAGATACTACTGTAACACCACAAATATTATTAGAAACTATTAATGTAGATGTTGATCCTGCTACTGCCAATAAAGAAGATACACATACTATAGTACAAACAATTGATTATTTTGTAGAGCACTAGTAATGAAAAAGGATATTGATAAGGATATTGATAAGGATTATGAATATATAAGATCATCACTCTATAATCTTTCTGATAAACAATCGGAAGGTATTGAGTTGATGATGGATCTGGCACGTGAATCTGAACACCCACGTGCCTTTGAAGTCCTTTCTAATATGATCAAAACTAATGCAGAAGTAGTTGAATCATTAATGAATCTACAGAAAGAAAAGAAGAAGATTGATGCAGTAAACAAACCCAATGAAGCTATTACTAATAACAATGTCTTTATTGGTTCTGCTACTGATCTACAGAAACTACTAGCAGATAAGAAAGAAGATGTTATTGAACATGAGAAGGAATAGTACTATATTCCCTGGGGCTGCATAACTAAGTTATATTATAACACACTTATAAGGTAATGTCAAGATGTTTTATTATATTATAAAGATAAAGTCTAATCTGATTAAAGTTGGTATAACTAAAGATCTAACTCAGAGAATGAAAGCGTATAGAACATCTGATCCACTACTATCATACCATAAAACATATGAACTTGATCTAAACAAAAAAGAAACATTAAGATTAGAGAAGTCTATACTAAATGAGTTAAAACGATGGTATCAATGTAGATCAGAAACAATTGAATCAGATAATACTAGAGCTATTGAAATGATTGTTGAAGGTGTAATGGAAGACTATGAGTTAGCATCAGTTGCTAATTCCCGTATGGGTGGTGAAACAGTTGAGGTTAATTTAAATGGAACTTATTAACGGACAAGCCGGTTACCTAGGTAATGTCAATGTAAAGAAAGATGGTATATCACATCAATGGTCACTTAATGAAGTAGAAGAGTACTCTAAATGTGTGGATGATGCAGCTTACTTTGCTCGTAATTATATTAAGATTGTTCATTTAGACTTAGGTTTAACACCCTTTGACTTATACCCTTATCAAGAAAAGATGTTCCAGCATTTTGAAGATAATAGGTTTTCTATAGTATTAGCCTGTCGCCAATCAGGTAAATCAATATCATCTGTTGTATATCTTTTATGGTATGCATTATTCCATCCTGATAAGACTATTGCTATTCTTGCAAACAAAGGTGCTACAGCACGTGAGATGTTATCAAGAGTAACATTAGCATTAGAGAACTTACCTTTCTTTCTTCAAGCAGGTTGTAAAGTACTTAATAAAGGATCAATAGAGTTTTCTAATAATTCTCGTATTATTGCTGCAGCTACATCAGGTTCTTCTATTCGTGGTATGTCTATATCATTATTATTCCTTGATGAGTTTGCCTTTGTAGAGAATGATGGTGAGTTCTATACATCAACATATCCAGTAATATCATCAGGTAAGACAACAAGAGTTATTATTACATCAACAGCGAATGGGTTAGGTAATGTATATCACAAACTATGGGAAGGCGCAACTACAGGTACTAACTCGTATAAACCATTTCGAGTTGACTGGTACGATGTACCGGGAAGAGATGAAGAATGGAAAAAAGAGACGATCGCCAATACGTCAGAACTACAATTCGAACAGGAATTTGGCAATAGATTTATTGGTGTAGGTAATACATTAATAACAGCTGACACTCTACTTCAATTAAGAGCAATAGAACCTATTCATAGACTCGATAATGGGGTTCGTATATATAAAGAGACAGTTCAGAAACATCAATATATAATGTTTGTTGATGTAGCTAAAGGAAGAGGTAGAGATTACTCTACATTTAATATAATAGATGTATCAGGTGATGTATTTGAGCAAGTTGCGGTATATCAAGTAAATACTATATCACCGTTATTATTCCCTGATGTCATACATAAGTATGCTAAAGTATATAATAATTGTTATGTAGTTATAGAGTCGAATGATCAAGGATCTGTTGTAGGTAATGAGTTATATTATGAATTAGAGTATGAGAATACCTATGTAGAATCTTTTGTTAAATCGAAAGATGTAGGTATTACAATGACACATAAAGTTAAACGTATAGGTTGTTCTAATATAAAGGATATTATAGAAGAAGGTAAGTTAACTATATATGATTCTAATACTATACATGAGCTGACTACTTTCATAGCAAAGGGATCCTCATATGAAGCTGGTAAAGCACATCATGATGATTTAGTAATGAATCTAGTAATGTTTGGGTACTTTGTACAACTAGGTATATTCAATGAGATATATGATATAAACATCAAGTCGTTAATATATGATGAACAACAAGCAGAGATAGACCGAGATATGATTCCATTTGGGTTTATTGATGATGGACAGAACGAGAGATCAACAGATTGGAATTTGTTATAGAAATCATGAATATTATAAATAATAATAATTGAGTACTAAACGTATAATGAATTCATATAAATTAATTTATTGAGGATAATAGAATGGGATTTCAAGTTTCACCTGGAGTACAGGTAAAAGAAATAGATTTAACAAACGTAATCCCTGCAGTATCAACATCAATTGGAGCAATCGCTGGAGCATTTCAGTGGGGGCCGGTTGGAGAAATTATAACTGTAGGGTCAGAAAAAGAATTAGTTTCCCGATTTGGGAAACCCAACAACGATACAT
>ENA-ORXI01003057-ORXI01003057.1-sediment-metagenome-genome-assembly--contig:-NODE-3057-length-11546-cov-5.370913_pt1 | contig 11546 bp, 9 predicted proteins | sample MGYA00237861_ERZ511468 | MGnify/ENA primary metagenome ERZ511468 (study PRJEB26299, sample SAMN06266213) | sediment metagenome | isolation source: Hudson Canyon methane seep mesocosm | place: USA:Hudson...
GAGCACCACTCAACCCACCCATCTCATTTGCATAAGGGTAACCCTCAACACCTTCACGACTAACCGTTGTATTGGTTGCAATCACCCCATCAACCTCAAACTGTTTAAATGCAGCGGCCACTAGTCGAATTTCATCCTGAGTCATATCAGGTGCAATTTTAATGGCTATAGGCACAAACTTACCGTGTAACGCCACAAGCTTCCGCTGCTCTTCTTTAACAGCCTCTAATAGCTGCTTTAAAGAGTCTCCAAACTGAAGCGTTCTTAAACCCGGCGTATTCGGTGAAGAAACATTAACCGTAATATAACTGGCGAAAGGGTATACTTTTCGGATGCCAATTAAATAGTCATTCGTAGCCTCTTCAACAGGCGTATCGAAGTTTTTGCCCACATTAATCCCTAATACACCGTTAAAGCGGGCTTTTTTTACATTCTCGACTAAGTTATCAACCCCTAAGTTATTAAACCCCATTCGATTAATAATCGCCTCACGCTCTACAATTCTAAACATGCGAGGCTTAGGGTTGCCAGGTTGTGGCCTGGGAGTAACCGTACCTATTTCAATAGAACCAAACCCCAAAGCGGCCAGGCCATCTATATGATCACCATTTTTATCCAAACCGGCCGCCAAACCTACAGGGTTAACAAACTTAACTCCCATTACCTCTACAGGGTCAGAAACCGGCATTTTAATAAAGGGTTTTAATAGCCCTAACCTTTCAGAAGCACTAATCATGTCTAAGGATGCTTCGTGAGCAACTTCTGGTGGCAATTTAAAAAGTAGGTTACGAATTAGTTTGTAGGCCATGGCTATAATTCTCTATGCATGAAATAAGGGCGCCGAGATTATACCTAATCATCTGCTTATAGACCTTAGTTATTGCTTTTTTATTACATTTTTCCATATCCATAACCTGAACCAGGAGCCAAAAAGACAATTTAATTACAAATAGATTAAAATTTTGTTATTTATCCACCGTTTCTGTGGATAACTTTGTTGAAAACCATTTAAAAACAGCTCAAAGCCCTTTAATATACTCCTTTAACACTAAACTGATCATTTTTTAACCAGCTTATTTATCTATATATTTCAATGAGTTATATATATCAATCATAATTTTGAACATTTTGTCAGTTTTTTTATGTTTTTACACTCTTCACTCGACCTGTGCATAATAACGCCAAATTTATGACATTCATTGACTAGAAAAGGCGAATAAATAAGGTAAAACAGCGTAATTTCCGCTGAAACGCAGTGACAAAGAGGCCTAGAGAAAATGATTTAGAATTAATTGGAGCCTGACCACCCTTTTTTATACAAAGGCAGGTTTATTATATTCACCATTTTTGTCATAGCTAAGCCAAATAAAGCAATGCTACAATCAAGCTACATTAAGCATAAACATTTATCCTTCATTCATTTAAAGCAATTATTCACATGCACAATCACGATATCGCACATAAATCTCCCTCTTCTTCTGCAGCCAAAGATTCCCTGCAATTCCAACAGAAAGCTCAGCGTGTCACGCTCATCGGAATGGTTATTGACATTATTCTGGGCTCACTGAAAATATTCTTTGGTGTTGTTTCACATTCTTATGCACTGGTTGCTGACGGTCTCCATTCATTTTCTGATGCCTTAACCGATGTTCTTGTTATAGCCATCACAAAATACTCAAGACTCGCACCAGATGAAGACCACCCATACGGCCACGAGCGCTTCGAAACCTTGGGAACCATATTTCTTGGTTGCTTACTTATTGCTGTAGCAGGAGCTATGGCATGGGATAGTATTACGCGCCTTATCGAGCAGGCTGCAATTGAGCTTCCGTCATGGCCTGCACTTGTTATTGCAGCCATATCAATCATTGCTAAAGAATTAATATTCAGATACACCATGCGCGTGGGTAAACAAATAAAGTCTGATCTGATCATCGCTAATGCATGGCACAGCCGAACAGATGCCCTTTCATCTATCGTTGTATTTATAGGCATTGCTGGCGCTATGAGCGGTGCAACCTGGCTTGATGCTGCTGCTGCTGTCATTGTTGCTGTTATGATTGCAAAAGTAGGCTGGGATCTGTCATGGGACAGCATTAAAGAATTAGTTGATACCGCACTTTCACCCGAAGAGACTCGTGAGCTAAGGGAGTTTATTAAAGAAACCCCAGGCATACAAAACGTTCATGACTTTAGAAGCCGCCACATGGGGCCTGACGTTATACTTGATGTTCATTTACAGGTTCGCTCCTCAATCAGTGTGTCTGAAGGACACCAAATAGGCTTAATCGTCACTCAGCGCCTCAAAGATAAGTACGAACACATCAGAGATGTTACATTCCACATAGACGCAGAAGATGATGACCACAATGGTGAGCATGCCACATCAGCATCACTACCATTAAGAGCAGAAGTAATCAAAACCTTAAATGAGGCGTGGGAAGGCTTACTCTCCATTGATAACGACAGAGGCATCAACCTTCATTACCTTAATAACAAAATAGCTGTTGAGCTTTTTCTTGATTCAAACAAAAATCAGCCCGACCAGCTGCAGAAAAAACTGAGCGATGCAGCAAAATCGGTTAACTGGCTGGGTGATCTAAAATTATGGTACTCAAAAGAGTAAGGTAAATAAACTTACCTATGCCCCAAAGTTGCCTCTTTAAGCATTGCGATGTCGTCCCTCAACTGCGCAGCCTTTTCAAATTGCAGATCTCTGGCGGCCTCATACATCTCATCTTCAATGCGCTTAATTTCTTTAGCTAGCTCCCCCGGAGTCCGGGATTTCAGCTCAATAGTGTAGCCCCTCTGGGGCTCCGCAACCTTACGCCCTTTACCTATAGTTCGCCCAGGTACAACCGACCCCTCCAGAATATCTGTAACTTTTTTATTTAAGCCTCTAGGGGTGATTCCGTGCTTTTGATTGTACTCATGCTGTCTTTCACGACGACGCTCAGTTTCATCAATCGCCCGCCTCATTGAACCGGTTATTCTATCGGCATAAAGAATCGCAGAACCATTTATATTTCTTGCTGCGCGCCCAATGGACTGAATCAATGCACGTTCAGAGCGAAGAAAACCTTCTTTATCTGCATCTAAAATAGCGACCAGCGATACTTCTGGCATATCTAAGCCTTCACGAAGCAGGTTAATACCCACTAAAACGTCAAACTCACCCAATCTTAAATCACGGATAATTTCAACACGCTCGACTGTGTCAATATCCGAATGCAAATAACGCACCCGAACACCATGCTCCATAAGGAAATCGGTAAGGTCCTCGGCCATGCGCTTGGTTAAGGTCGTGACTAAAACCCGCTCCTCTACGGCTACACGCTTATGTATCTCTGATAACAGGTCATCAACCTGGGTTGTTGCCGGGCGCACCTCTAAAACAGGGTCAAGCAAACCAGTAGGACGAATAAGCTGCTCTACAACGCGACCGGAATGCTCTCCCTCGTAATCACCAGGCGTTGCTGAAACAAATATAGTCTGAGGTGATATACGCTCCCACTCGTCAAATCGCATTGGTCTGTTATCAAGAGCCGAAGGTAAACGAAAACCGTACTCCACCAAGGTTTCTTTACGAGATCTATCGCCTCGATACATCCCTCCTATTTGAGAGACTGTAACGTGAGACTCATCAACTATTAGAAGTGCGTTAGACGGTAAGTAGTCAAACAATGTCGGTGGTGCCTCTCCATTATTTCGCCCCGACAAATACCTGGAGTAGTTCTCAATACCATTACAGTAACCAAGCTCATTCATCATTTCCATATCGTAGCGAGTTCGCTCTTCTAGCCGCTGAGCCTCAACCAACTTGCCACACTCTTTTAGCTGGAGAAGCCTTTCTGCCAGTTCTTCTTTTATACAGTCGACTGCATCTAATACTTTTTGCCGTGGTGTTACATAGTGAGATTTTGGGTAGACGGTTATGCGTGGAACCCGCCTTAGCACCTCCCCGGTTAATGGATCGAAAAAAGCCAGATTTTCAACCTCGTCATCAAAAAGCTCAATTCTTACCGCTTCTTTTTCAGATTCAGCAGGGTAGATATCAATGACGTCTCCCCGAACCCGGTAAGTGGCTCGATGAAGCTCTACATCATTTCGAGTATATTGAAGATCAGCTAAACGGCTCACGATGGTTCGCTGGTCAATCTGCTCTCCTCTATCAATGTGTAGCATCATCTTAAGGTAAGATTTAGGGTCTCCCAAACCATAAATGGCTGATACTGTTGCCACGATAATGGCATCATCTCGCTCAAGTAAGGCTTTAGTGGCAGACAAGCGCATTTGCTCAATATGCTCATTAACCGATGCATCTTTCTGAATAAATGTATCTGAAGCAGCTACATAAGCTTCTGGCTGATAATAGTCGTAATACGAAACAAAATATTCGACAGAGTTTTCAGGGAAGAACTCTTTGAATTCACCATATAACTGAGCAGCCAGGGTCTTATTATGTGCCATAACAATGGTCGGGCGCTGCACTGCTTGTATCACATTAGCAACCGTGAATGTTTTTCCTGAACCGGTCACCCCTAAAAGAGTCTGATGCGAAAGTCCCGCCTCTATACCCTCTATTAACTGCTTAATAGCCCCAGGCTGGTCACCTGATGGTTTAAAATCTGAGTAAACTTTAAAATCTTTTGCCATGCAAGATCTCTTCTAATATAGCTAATTTAGTGCAATTCAATATTAATATCTGAACACTCCTTATTAAGGAGTGCAAGCTTAGACGTTCAACTTTCTTACCGCAGCTTATAAAACAGCCGAATTGCGTACACATGAAAAAGGAAAAACATTAATTAGAATGATTAATTAAAATAAGGGCTTGACGTATCAATGCGGGCTCATTAGTATACGCGCCTCAACTGATTGTTCCTCGATAGCTCAGTTGGTAGAGCAACGGACTGTTAATCCGTGGGTCGCTGGTTCGAGCCCAGCTCGAGGAGCCATTTCTAATCTACAACCTCTTAATAGAGGGAAAGTGGATGAGAATAGAAAAATTCGAAAAACCCTGAAGTAATCTTATTTCAGGGTTTTTTATTGTCTGAAAAAAAGTTTATTCTAAGGGTAATCTTTTTAGATTAAGTGAAGTCCATGAAGACTCTGCATATTCTTATTGCACTAACGCTATCGACTAGCACCCACCTCATATTCATACTAGGCATCCAAGACACAACTACCCCCACCCCCACAAATAATATAAACCCTATTCAGATCAACCTAAACACATCACAACCCAGCGCACACGCGCTCGCCACAAAAACCAGACCTCAAACCAGCACAGAAAAAAACAAACTATTACTCCCATCAAAAACAACGACCAAACAACACTATACAAATACAAACCGCCCAACCCCAAGCCAAATAGTTAAAAGCCCCCCAACAACAAACCCTCAAAAAAATATAAAGCCAACTTCGTCAAAAACTCAGATCACACCACCATTCCTCGCTAAAAAAACAATGCCCCCCCCCAAAAAAACAAATAAAATAATCACCCCTCTCCCGATAAATAACCAACAATCGGACATTCTTTCTGAGGCACACAGCCTCACACAAATAACAACCAGGTACCCCAGTTTTTCCCGAAGAAGAGGAGAAGAAGGTACCGTCAAATTAGCCATACATATTGACAAAGACGGGCACGTCACCAAGGTAGATATAGTGAACTCCAGCGGCCACCAAAGGCTAGACCTAGCCGCTAAAACAGCCGTTGAACAAGCATCATTTACACCGGCAACACTAAACGATAAAGTGGTCGCCTCTATAAAAAAACTATCAGTCAGATTTGATTTGAGAGACCCCTCATAAAAATGAAAATCAAGCACTCACATTTAGTAAAGACAATAATTGCCTTCTTTATATTAAGCTCGCTATTCATTTCCTATTGGTTAAACTCAACTCCATCAAACAAACAACAAATAGAACAAGCAACCGCTCAGCCTAACCAAAGCCGGATTATTTCACTTGCCCCCAGCATCACCGAAACGCTTTTTTCTCTTGACCTGATAGATCAAGTTGTTGGCGTTACTCGCTTCTGCAAATACCCTCCTGCAGCGACCTCTATAACCAACGTAGGTGGCTATAGCGACCCAAGCTTTGAAACAATGGTCGCCCTGAAACCAACGCTAATTATTTCACTCAATGAACACAAAAAAGTACGCCAGCAACTAAGCCCCTTCAATATAAAAACATTGACCCTCAACAACCGAAGCATTGAAGGTATTATCAATTCCATAGAAACTGTTGGCAGAGCCACCGGAAAAACCAACACAGCAAAAGTACTAGTTAAAAACATACGAGCCGAAATTAATAAAATAGATAAAAGCACTAATATATTAAACAAACCCAGTGTATTAATAACAGTAGGACGACAACTCGACAGTAAGAAAATTAGCGAGATTGTCATTGCTGGTCACGACGGATTTTACAGTGAAATGATCACAATAGCCGGCGGAAAAAATGCATATAAAGGTGATATTGCATTCCCAACACTATCAGGTGAAGGTATTATTAATCTCAATCCAGATATCATTATTGATATAATTCCAAACCCAGATCATGCACAACTAGATAAAACAGCCATTACCCAACAATGGAAAACAAGCTACGATATTTCGGCAACCAGAAACAATCGCATTCATGTACTAGATGATAACTACATGGTTATTCCCGGCCCTAGATTTATTAAAATCATTAGGCAGTTGGTGAAAATATTTCACCCAAACATAGAGCTTAAAGAGGCTTCTATTATAAACTCACCATCAGACATTTAATAAACCACACGTACTCTAAAATACACCCAAGTCATCCTCGCGAATGCGGGGATCCAGCATTTTGGAATGACTCCGATTTATGGATTCCCGCCTTCGCGGGAATGACTATGACTTTTAACTAAAATACTGACCTTACAATGCCTTCAGCAATTATTGAATTAAATAATTTCAACTATGAAATAGACGGAAAATCTATTCTCAAAAATCTTTGCTGCACCATCAATAAAGGTGAACACCTTTCTATAATTGGCCCTAACGGCGCAGGAAAAACAACCTTAATTAAATGTATCGCCAATATTTTTCAGGACGGTACAGGCGCCATAACATTAAAGGGACGTCCGCTAAACACATATCCTCAAAAAGAGCTGGCAAAACTAATCAGCTATGTTCCACAGGCAGAAGGAGCTAACTTTCCTTTTACGGTATCTGAGTTCGTTCTACTCTCTCGCTACCCACACCTAAGCCCCTTTAGCTCACCCAGCAAAGAAGACTTTAAAGCGGTACATCAAGCCTTAAAGCAAACAGAAACCGCTGAGTTCGAGCACCGTAAAATGAACACACTGAGCGGAGGTCAAAAACAAAGAGTATTGATTGCAGCAGCGCTCGCCCAACAAACTGAAATTGTACTACTTGATGAACCAACGACCTTTCTTGATCCAAAACACCAAAGCGATATTTTACGCCTTCTTAAAGCAATGCACGAAAAACAAGATATCACCATAATAACAGTCACCCATGACATCAATCATGCAGCAACACTAAGCAACAGAATTCTAGCGCTAAAAGAAGGCTCTATCGCTTTTTTTGGGTCTATAAAAGAGTGCATGACCAATGACATACTACAACCCATTTATGACAAAGAGTTTCTATTTATAAATCACCCTGTCAGTAATTTGCCCATTGTAATTCCTGAGACACTGTAATGAACACTGACAATACACAAGCAAGTCGATTTCGATATAAATTCATATGGCTCATCACTGCAACCCTATTTATTATCGGAGGAGCCCCTTTTATTGGTATGACTTATATCCCCCTTAACTCAATACTTGACCCTCAAAACACACTTGAAGGCCAGATTTTCTGGTCAATAAGAATCCCTAGAGTCATTATTTCAACACTAGCAGGTTCTGCACTTGCTCTCAGTGGAATGGCTTTTCAGGCTGTATTTAGAAATGCCCTTGCCACACCTTTTACATTAGGCGTGGCAAGCGGTGCATCACTTGGTGCAGCCTCTTATATATGGCTAGGGCTCAACCTTTCTTTTGCGGGCTTTAGCGGACAAACTCTCTTTGCTTTTTTGGGTGCAACATTATCTATATCACTCGTTTATACACTCACACAAATCAAAAAAGGCTTCTCAACAGCAACCATGCTGCTGGCAGGCGTGGCTATTAACTTCTTTTTTTCCAGCGTCATTCTTTTTACTCAATACTTCAGTAATTTTACAGACTCAACACGTATTTTAAGATGGTTAATGGGCGGACTTGAAGTTATCGGATTCGAATCAGTCGCAACACTATTGCCTTTTGTCGTAATGGGTTGCGCAATAGTTTTTTACCTTACAAGAGAGCTAAACCTACTGACCGTTAGCGAAGAGGTAGCAATAAGCAGAGGCGTTAATGCAAAACAAACAAAACTGATACTTTTTTTTGCAACCTCTTTAATGGTTGGAGGTGTTGTTTCACTATGCGGCCCCATTGGTTTCGTAGGCATGATGGCACCCCATATATGCAGACTTATTTTCGGTGCAGATCATAGCCGACTTTCAATCGCAACATTGCTGTTTGGAGGCTTATTTCTTACCGCATGCGATACCGTCGCAAGAACAGTTATTGCACCAGCAGAAATGCCGGTAGGTATTATTACCGCACTATTGGGAGGGCCATTTTTTATATGGCTATTGATAAGTAATCGTTTTGAAAAGCAGGGTATGTGACATTAGCCACATACCCTGTAGAGACCCGCTACTTTAAAGTTAAAAGAATCTCCTCAAGCGCTCGCGCAGGATCAGAAGCCTGAGTAATAGGGCGTCCAATAACAAGATAATCTGAACCCGCATTAACTGCATCTAACGGTGTCATCACTCGCTTCTGGTCACCTTTTTCTGCACTAGCAGGACGAATTCCGGGAGTAATAAGATTGAAATTTTTACCACAAATTTCACGAAGTGCTACAACCTCTTGAGCCGAGCAAACCACACCATCAAGCCCAGATACCTCAGTAAGCTTTGCAAGGCGCTTTACATGCTCCATAGGCTCAATATCCAGGCCAAGATCAACCAGGTCCTCTCTCTCCATACTGGTTAAAACAGTCACCGCAATCAACTTAGGAGGGTTAGTATATTTTTCAAGCCCACTCCTACAAGCCTCCATCATCCTTCGCCCACCAGACGCATGAACATTAACCATCCACACACCTAAATCAGCAGCAGCCTGAACAGCCTTACTTGTCGTATTGGGAATGTCATGAAACTTGAGGTCCAAGAAAACCTGAAAATCACGTTGGTGTAATTTTTCCAGCACAGCCGGTCCGCAGAGGGTAAACAACTCTTTACCCACCTTCACCCTGCACTGTGTAGGATCTAGCTTCTCAGCCATTTCCAAAGCCTCTTTTTCAGAATGATAGTCCAACGCAACAATCACCGGAGACAAGCTATCTACACTCATTAACATTCACCATTAAAAACCATTATTAAATACAGTCATTATATACCGTCAATATATAACAACGTAACTATTCACCATCAACACCAGAGATAGGAGCAACTTGCCCCCACTCTTTACAACTTGGACACTGCCAATGTAACTGACCACCAGAAAAGCCACAGGCTGTACATTGATATGCAGGCTTACCCACTAACAAAGATTGTGTAACCTGCTTTATTATCTGCAAATGTCTAATGTCGGAATTTGAAGCAGCCTCAGCCAACTGGTAGTCCACCAACCTATCTAAACCACGTAAACTAGGCTTACTCACAAGCTGATCTATTAAGAAACTTCCCGCCCCCTTAACACCCTGCTCTCGATTATAGCTTTCAGAAACACCCAAAATGACACTAGTTAAACTCTTTTTCGCCAATATACTTTGCAAATACTGTCTCAACTTATCTTCAGACTTCATTTGCAAAGAACATTCAACCAATCGAGGAATCACTTCTGATAAAAAACGGTCATCCTGACCTTCAACCTTTCTTAAAATCGTAACGGCTTCAGAATAATGCCCATTTCTAATGTGCATATCAGCTAACAATAAGTTTGCCCTTACACAGCGTTTATCAAAAGAAAGCGCTTCTCTCAGTCTATTTCGGGCTTCCCAGTAATCGTGCTGTTCACTACATTCTTCAGCTAACTCGCATGAAAAGTGAGCAAGCATAAGTGAGACATTAACACCAACTAAAACCTCTCTTCCTTTTAATGCCTGTATAGACAAAGCCACTTCACAGGCCTTTAACCACTCTTTTTCCTGCTGATAAATATCAATTAGCCATTTTAAACTTTTATCACCAAATGATTTAGATGCTTTTACCTGAAGAAACAAAGTCTCGGCTCTATCTAACAGACCTGCCGCCATATAGTCTTTAGCCAACTCAAAAATAACTTCATCATTAAAAAGCTTAGGGATTTCAGGCCTGGACATTAGATTCTGATGAACAAGTATCGCCTTCTCAACCTCACCACTCTTTCTAAAATAAGAGCCAATAGAAAGGTGCATACCGACGGTTTCAGCATTAACCTCTAGAGATTGAACAAATGAACCTATTGCTTCTTCAGAGTGGGTTTCAAAAAGAATTTTAAGGCGGTCAGTCAAACTAGAAGAAAGTGAAGGGTCGAGCTCTCTATTTTTTTTCTTGCGTGCCGCATAACCCAGAGCCCAACCAAGCCCCACGGCCAAGGCAAGCATCAACCACTGCAATAGAATTTCCATCAGAACCTTAAGCCGACTCACCCTTTAAACGAATTATTTCACTCTCTGAGCGTTTCACGTTCTTATCTGAGCGCTTTCGCCCTGCTTTCAGTCTAATGATCGTTGCACTACTAGCCAACACACCAATTAAGCCACCCAACGCAAACGAAGTGATAAGCCAAAAAGATAAATAGAACTCAGGCGTTTTATAAACTAGAAAATCTATAACAACCATCTGGTTATTATGAGAAGAGAAGAGTATACCTATCAATAAAATGACAAGCATAAAAACAACGATAATAATTCGTCGAATCAACGACATAACTTTTCCTGTAGTTCAAAGTAATATGTAATTATAGAACGGCACTGTCCACCACCAAGCGACAGGCACTCACCAACAAGCAACGAACACTTAATTATTATAATAACACATCACAAAGGGAAAGCTTTAGCATTGAGCAGCCTTGAATCCCACCTACTCCAAAGTGTTTACAGACAACACACCGGCACACACCTTAGATAGGGAAATTTAAAAGCAGGACATTAATAACCTGCTTTTAAACTGTCATTAACCTGATCTCTCAATTCTTTACCAGGCTTAAAGTGAGGCACATGCTTTGCAGTTAGCTGCACAGACTCACCCGTTTTAGGATTTCTACCCGCTCGAGGTGCTCGATAATGCAGAGAAAAACTACCAAAACCCCGAATCTCAATACGCTGCCCTTGAGATAAGGTTTGAGACATTAAATCAATAATGGTTTTTACAGCCAACTCTACATCTTTAACAGATAATTGAGTTTGCTTTGATGCAATAATTTCGACTAATTCAGACTTTGTCATTGACAATCCCTTTCTTTC
>ENA-ORXI01003058-ORXI01003058.1-sediment-metagenome-genome-assembly--contig:-NODE-3058-length-11544-cov-3.453301_pt1 | contig 11544 bp, 15 predicted proteins | sample MGYA00237861_ERZ511468 | MGnify/ENA primary metagenome ERZ511468 (study PRJEB26299, sample SAMN06266213) | sediment metagenome | isolation source: Hudson Canyon methane seep mesocosm | place...
ATTTTTAATACGTCAATATGTTTTTATATATTATCTTAACAAAGTTCAGATAAAAAATTATCTGATTTTTAGTTCAAATGCCCCTGAATTGCTAAATGTAAAATTAAAATAGCTATTAATAAATTTTATTATATATAAATTGTCGCTCCAAAATCCACTTTGCAGTAGTTTTAAATTTGAATCTTCACATGCTTCTACAAATTCATCACTGTTATGAAAAGTTGCAATATCCCACAGTTGAAATATAATTAGCAACATTAAGTATCTAAGTGTAGTAGTACTCATTGTTTTAGTTTGTAAAATATCTCGAATCCCAATAAATGCTAACTGTGCCTTACCTTCATCATAGTCTGCTTTACCTTCTTTACCCATGATTTCAAAGTTCTTGAGAAACTTATCTAAGTTTTCTAAAAAAACTTTATCTTTAATAGAAATGGTCTTTACTGTTTGAGATATTCTTGTCAGGTTGATTTCTGTTAAATATTTTTGAGCTAATTCTTTGTTCTTATTTTCCAATGCGGCTGCATTTTTAGTATTTAAATTGTTGATTTTTTCTTGCTGTTTTTTTAGTTTTCTATTAAAACTTGCCATTAGTACTTTCCCGTTATATTTATTTAAGATAATAGCGAAAATCTGCTGTTGTTAGGATAATGGCCGTTTTAAAGTTAAAAAAGAGGATAAAAACTTATCCTCTGAAGGTTAAAATGAAACAGTATTTTTAATACGTATTCTTTTTTTTGGTCTTTTAGTAATTTTGTATATTTCTTTTCCATTATATAAAAAGTAATTTTTATATCCTACTTGTATTTCTTCTTGATATATTTCATATTTTGTATGACATTTTCGTACCGTTTTGGTTTCATAATAATATTCATTGCTATTCATATTTGAGCTTTTATTGTTTCTAATTCCATGTGCAATAACTCCACCTAAAAGCCCACCAATAATTTTAGCAGCAACTTTTCCATTACCTTTTCCAATTTGATTACCAACAACTACTCCACCTGTTACACCTAACAATGTATCCAATCCTATACTATCATCATTTGATTCTCTTCTGCTTGAATAAATAGGTCTCTTTTGTTCATACTCTTCATCATAACATTCTTCATAAGGGACTTTTTTTGAGATTGTTTTATAAAGAGGTTCACTTCTTATGACGTCCATTTTTTTGTGATACACTCTTGTATCTGCTAATAATAATCCAAATGATAATAAAATAAATAATAAAACTTTTTTCATAACGAACTCCTCTTTTATGTAAAAAGGATAAGTAAACTTATCCTGAGTGGTTTATTTCATTGTTGATATGTGAAGTGCCAATTCTTTTATATCAGTATCACTTAGTTTTACAACTTGACCTTTCATAACACCTTTCATAGCAGATCCATAACTTCCATCTTTATAACCAGATAGTGCAGCTATTGTTTTGTCTTGTTCCCAAGCTGTAATTACTAGACTTTTCCCAAGTGCTTTTTTTTCTCCATTAATCCCATGACAACCGGCACATCTTTTATATAAAGAAGCTCCATCTGCTAATAAAGATGTTACACCTAACACTGCTAAGACTGCTAAAATTTTCATACTTGTATTTTTCATTTCATTCTCCAATTATTTAACCCAATTGTTTATCTATTTTAATAAGCAACTTGTGTTGAGCTAACATTATATTTACATGTCAATTGTTGATATGTATAAGAGAATTTTAGATAATAAAAGTGAAACGATTGTGAATAATTATTAGAGGGTATTAAAATTTTTTTTTATTGTAGTTTTCCAAATATTTTGTATTTTTGCCAATAATCATTAATGGCACTATCGAGATCATTTGTACTTAGTTTTGATTTTTTCTTTATCCCAAACCGGTTAATAAAAGCTTCTGCCATAACTGTTTTTTCTTGCGTTGGATTTTGAAGATAATTTTTAATTGCCTTTTTAACTTCTACTTCACTGCTGTATTTTAAAAGGTATCTGTAAAAATACTTGTCAATACTAACTGGGATTTTTTTATGACATGTAATACAATTTTTTTCATATACAGATGCGTATGTTAATGTATTAAATAAGATGATAATTGCTATTGATAATTTTACTGACATATTAGCTCCATTGTAATTCAACTTTTGTTCCGCTATTAACTTTTGATTCAATATTAATATCTAAGTCATACTCTTTACAGATCATAGAAACAATATTAAGACCAATCCCAAATCCACCTACTGTTTTGTCAAATCTAGAGTATCGGTCGTATAGAAGCGCTAATTGCTCTTTTTTAATGCCTTTACCACTGTCTTCAATACATAAATACTTTTCTTTGAGCACAATTTGTATGAAACCACCAACTTTGTTGTATTTAATGGCATTTGAAATAAGATTATCAAGAAGTTTTGATAATTTTTTTACATCCATAACTACGTATATTTCATTTTGTACATTTAGTGTAAACTTTATTTTTTTAACTGCTGCTAAGGTATTAAAGTACTCCACTCGTTGGTGTATAACTTGAGATACATTAAGTTTTTCATTTTGTGACATTATCTTGTTATTAAGGGTAAGATAGGTTAAATCTTCATAGATATTTGAAACTGTTTTTGCTCCAATATCAATTCTTTTGATTTTTCTTGCGAGTTTTTCATCCAATTCATTGATATTTATCATTTCAATATTTGCAACAATCGCACTTATTGGGGTATTTAACTCATGTGTCGTATCTTTAATAAATCGATCAAGTAAGTGCATTGCATCACGCATTGGTTTTAAAAAAAGTCTGAGTAAAAAATATCCTACTATTAGCATAAAAATCAAACCACCTATAGAAAAAAATATTATTTGTTTTTGTGTATTGCTAAGCCAAACTAAGTCATCATTTATCTCCATGATGACATATCTTGCTCCTAAGTAATAAGATTCTGGTTCTTTGATAAAGTGAATTTTATTATTACTTGTATAAACGATATTATCGAGTTGTATTTTATTTGATTGCAAAGTAGAAAATATCATTTTTTTATCACTGTCGTAAATTGCAGTTTTAAAACGATTGTCTCTTGGGTATAACTGGTTTTTATCAAAATTAATATGTAATTGTTTTAGTTTGATGATAAATTCATTGGAATAGTTTTGTAGGTCAATTCTCTTTTGACTTAACATAAAATCTTTTTGGAACTTGTAATAAACAAATGAGATGAAAATAAGAATTACAATACAAAGTGTAAGATAAAGACAAAAAAAACCTATCAGTGTTTTCTTTTCACTTTGACGTAAATCTATAACCGAGCTTTTTAATGCTAACAATTTTTTCTTTTCCTATTATTTTTCTTATATTCTTAATATAAGTTCTCAATGCATTTTCACTGAAATCTTCACCATACTCCCATAATGCACCATAAATTCTCTCATGTGAAAGTATTTGGTCTTTGTTTTGCAGAAAAAACTTTAATAACTTGGCCTCTTTATTTTTAATATTACAAGGAGTGTTATTTAAATATAAAATATTTGCATTGATATCAAATGTAATGTTTTGTGTGATATTGATTTTTTCATCATTTACATGATGAAAACTTCTGTTTAAAATTGTTTTAACTCTTAATTGTAACTCTTTAAGTGCAAATGGCTTTCTGATATAATCATCACATCCACTTCCATATCCTTCCTCAAGGCTCTGCATAGAGTTTAAAGAGGTCATATAAATAGCAGGTGTTTTAATACCTTTTTCTCTTACATTTTTAAGCAGTTCAAATCCATTCATGGAAGGAACGTTAACATCGAGTAAAAAAAGGTCAAAATTGGTTTCATAGATTTTATCATAGGCTTCTTCCCCATCATAAATAGAAACTACCTCGTAGTTTAACTCTTCAAAAAAATCTACAAGTGTTTCATTTAAAGTTAAATCATCTTCAAGTATTAGTAGTTTTTGTTTCATTTGATAATACTACTTATTCATTTTAGGTAAATTTTGTTGATATTTACTTTTTTCTTGTGATGACATTGAACTAATTCTACTTTGTAATTCCTTCTTAAATTTGTTTAAATTTGCAGGTTTAACATATCCCATAATTGCGATTAATTCTTGAGTACTCATTTCTGAAAAGTCTTCAGCAAATAGGGTGGTTGTGAATATAATGGCGAGTAAAAGTTTTGTAAGTTTTTTCATGAAATTGCTCTTTATAATTCAAATATTAGTTCATTTGATTTTAATTATTTTTTTAATCATACCATAAAAATAGTGGCATAATCGTAAAATATTTAGATATTTATTTCAATACCACAAATTTGCCACAATTTTTTAATATTATTAGGTAATTTAAAAATTTGTTTTGGGATATGAATGTGGTTACTTTAATTAAGGACATGGCAATGTTTGAATTGAGTGTAGAAGTTATCTTTTTAATATCAATGTTAATAATACTTGCAATTTTAAGTCTTATTTCTGATGAAAATTGGGTTAAATTTCATAAAACTGATTGGCTTGATGAATTTTTACATCCAAAACATTAAAGAAATAAATTATGATTGAAACTATTCTCTTCACTTCTATAATAGTAGTTTGTATTTTAACAGCTATTACTTTTTATGAATACCTAAAAGAAAAAGAGTCTGAAGAAGACAAAATACAATTTAAGTAAAAATCAGGACTTTCTTAATGATATAAATATTGGTATACGCATCTTTAATGGTATTTCCAAATATAAAAACAATTCAATTTCCTCACTTCCTCAAAATACATTTATAGGTATAGCAGTTTCATAAGAAATGAATCTATTTTTTAAAAGTGGAGATTCACCCCCCCCCAGGGGTGTAACTTTAGATAATATACCTTTCACGAAAGACCAAAATGAACAAGTGGTTTTGTAATTTCTAACCCTTTTACATATCTTAAATTATAAACACTAAGAGAGGTATAGTTGGAAGGTATTAAGGATTAAACTATTGTGATTTTTACTTAAGAATACAAAATAATACTATTACAATACCCTTTTACACTATTCTATATGATTCAATCAAGATTAATCTAAAAGTAAAAATTTTGACTTACGTCGTCTTATTAACGTCAACAAAATAAAAGGATTAAAATGAAAAAAATAAATAGAATAATTACAATATCATTGATATTAGTATGTGTTGTAGTGAATGAAATAAGTGCAAGTGACACACATAGTGGACAATCAGTAACGAATGGCGTAAAATCGGGGTCACATGCAAGTGCTAGTGCCGCTCATAGTATTTTGGCTTCAGGACAAGTATCTTCAGCTGTTATGGCAGTACCTTTTGCCATTGTTGATTCTGTTGCAAAAACGAGCAATCAAATATCAAAAAATTTAGTAGATTCAACAAATAGACTAATTGAATCACCTTTAGAAATTACAGAAGAATCATTTGTTGTTGGGCCTCCACCAAATAAAGCGCTTAATATTTATAAACAGTAAATAGGACTAGTATGAAAGTTAATATGAAAAAGTATGTCAAAAGTATGATATTTATGGTTTCAGTTTTTTTTGCAAATACGTTATTTGCAGGAAGTAGTCAAGCAGGTGGTAAAATACACTATACCCCTGAACAAATAGTAAAATTTGCTAAAAGCGTTGAAAAAACTCTGGCAAAAAAAGGTGCACGGATTGCCATAATTGGAAGAGTTGGACGAGCAAGAAAAGATTTACCAGAGGGAATATCTTTTACACATACTGCATTAATTGTTTATTCTGAGATTACTACTAAAGATAGAAGAAAACTTCCTGGTTATGTTATTTATAATCTTTATCAAAGAGCCAATAAACTGGATGTAAGTGATTTGGTTATGGATTATCCAGTAGATTTTTTTGCAGGTGTTGAAGAACTTGAAGCGGGACTTATTATCCCAACCCCTCAATTGCAAAGAAAATTATTAGAAGTTATATCTTCACCTACCTATAAAGAGTTACATAATTCAAGTTATTCTGTTATTGCAAATCCTTTTACTGAAGGTTTTCAAAATTGTACAGAGCATACACTTGATGTAATCACGGCTGCACTTTACAATACAAGTGATTTAAAAGTTATAAAAGCAAATGAGAGGGTATATTTTGAACCTCAAGAAATAAAAGTTAACCCGCTAAAATTATTCTTAGGCAGTATGTTTAAAAAAGATGTTACCCTATCAGATCACTCTAATACACCAGTAACTGCAACTTTTACAACTATTAATAAGTTTTTAACTCAGTATAACTTAGTATCTGAGAGTTTAATACTTAAACCAACTATATAATTAAGAAGGTTTCAAAAAAGGGATTTTATAAGTTTTCCCTTTTTTGATTATCTTATTTTTGATAAAAATGGACTAAAATTGTATTAAGTGACTACTTATACTAATAGTACGTTGTCATGTTCATCAATTTTGTATTCAATCTCATTTATATCTAAAGTTTCTACAATTTCTATTAATTCTCGTACTTGATGAATAGTGGATTTAAATACCGTATCGTTACATTTAAATTTATTTTGATCATGTATATAGGTGTAATAACTTAGTTTTTTTACATTTATTATTTTAGAAATATTTTCCAAGGTTACCTTTGATTTTATTGAATGATAAAAAAATATAAAGCAGTATCTACTTTTACTACCTCTTTTAGAAATAAAAGATTGGGAGTAAAATTAATTGTTTTTTTATATAAGTATCTTACATTAATGTAGAAATAATTACTATAACAAAACGGAAAACACTAACATTACATTGTGTTCAAAAGTAAAAATAGTTCCAAAATAGGTATCCATAAAGTAAGTAAGTCTCTATCCTACTGTTACTAACTAACAAGTAAGTATCTTACAATCTGTATGTATTTATAATATAATATATTATTCAAATTTTTGAATGAAAAGAGAAATTATGATTACTAATTATAAGTTCGCTTCAATAGAAGAACTTTTTGATAAAATTAAACATGTTGATTCAACTGATTTACAACTTAAAAAAGGTATTTACAGAAGTGTGTTGTCACAAGTAATTACCTCTAGAACTATGATACATAAAGTTTATACCAATATATCCACATCTTGTGAGGGTGTATCACATGATGACTATTATATGCTAATTTTAGTGCGCTCCAAAGAGAAACAAATTTTCAAAAACTGCGTACTTGACTACTCTTCAATTATTGTAATAGAACCCAAAAGCGAATATAAAAAAGTTAGTTTTGGAGAAAACTGTACCTTAGTTGTGTATGTCCCCAAACAAAAAATTGAAGAGAAATTTGGTACTTTATCAACTGGGGTTTATAATGTAAAAGATAAAAGTGAAATTGACATGTTGGTATATTTGTCTTTTAAAATTTTTAATTCAACACCATTAACCAATCACTTACTTGAATACTATTCCTCCATACTCATAGAAAAAATTCAAGTATCTATAGTTAATATTGCAAATATATGTAATAACTGCAAACAATGTAGTAGTTGTATTTTATTTTACAACATAGTGAACTTCATGAAAAAAGAGCATAAAAATAATTTAGAAATTGTAGAGATTGCAGATTATTTTAAAATTACAGATAGAACTCTCCGTAATCTGTTTTCTAAGAAAATAGGAATATCTCCAAAACAGTATCAAAAATCATTACAAATGAATTATTTTAAAAAAGCAATAATGCAAAATTCAAATTCTACAATTTCTGACATAATAACAAATCAAGGGATGTCTTTGCAAAGTTTTGTCTCTAAGGAATTTAAGTCTTATTTTTATACTACTCCCAATAAGTTTAAAAGAAAATATTTTGACAGTTTATGATTTTACTCTCAAGAGATAAAACTATTACCACCTTAAAATGTATTTTTTAAGGTGGTGTTTTGATTATTGTCCGTTTTCAATCTCTTTTTTTAACTCTTGTTTATTGATTTTTGATGTGTCTTGCGGGTTTAAAGGAAGATTTTTTCTGTAGATTATTTTTGATGGTAACATGTAACTTGCTAAGTGTTTTTTTAACTCAAATAAAATTTCATTTTTTGATATTTCACTGCTACTGCTATATACTAAAACAATCTCTTCTTCAATCTCTTCATCTTCTATTGAAAAAACTGCACATTGATTAATATCTTTGATATTTTTATTTACTACTCTTTCTACTTCAATAGGATTGATTCTAAAACCACGTGATTTAATCATATCATCATTTCTTGATACAAAAAAGATATAACCCTCTTCATCTTTGTAAACATAATCTCCACTAGCAATTACTGTTTCATCAACTAAATTACCTTCAAGATTTAAAACTTTAGCTAAAATTTTAATACTTTTAAATCTGGCTTTAGTCTCTTCTCCCCCATTCCAAAAACCTTTGTAAATATAACTTCCTCTATGAATTAACTCCCCAACTTCTCTTGGTTTACACTCTAAACCATCTTCATTTATAATATAAAGTTCAACATCTGGAATAGCTTTTCCAATTGAAGTTGGTCGTATTTTTAATTGCTCGGGAGCTAAATACGTTGATCTAAATGCTTCTGTTAGTCCATGCATAGAGTAAAATTTTGCAGTAGGGAATAACTTCTCTACATCACAAACCATTTTAGATGTTACATTTCCACCTGAAGATGTAATAACCCTCACATTTGATAAGATAGACGCACTAGGTAGTCTGTTTGAATCTTCATCAAAAATTTGTGTAAGATTGATTGGCATAATTGGCAAGACTGTTATTTTATCATTGATTAAGTGGTTGAAAAAGTCAATTGGAAGTAGGAATCTATGAAGTGCTAATGTTGCTCTTTTGTAAAGTGAACAAAATATTTGATTTAATCCATAGTCAAGATTGAAAATTAGTATTCCTGAGATTACATCTTCTTCTTTTAAATCTAAATATTGTGATACTACACGAGTTGAGTCAATGAGATTTCTATGAGAGATCACAATACCTTTAGGTCGACCAGATAATCCAAATGAGTAAGTGATAACTGCATTTTGATGTCCTGATACAGTACAAGAGTAAGGTTTGTTATAGTATTTGTAAATTTCTTCAAAAGATGCAATATCTTTTGCTGTTGTTTCAAAAGAGATTAAATGACCCTCAAATTTTATTTTTTCAATACTCTCTAATTTTATTTTATCAGTAATTATACATTAGATATCACAATCTTGTATGATATATTCAACTTGTTCACTTTTAAGAAGTTTTGTTAAAGGTACAAGGATATAATCTGTTGAAAGAATTGCAAGTACTGCAATAACTTGATCTATTTGTTTATTTGAGTACAGACCAACTCTACTGCCTTTTGGTAAGTTTAGCTCTTTTAAGTAAAAAGCGACTTGATTTACTTTTATGAATAATTCTTCAAAAGTAATCTTTTTATTTTCACAAACAATAGCCGTTTTATTTGGATGAGTTCTGTTTGCATCTTCTATGAGTGTTCTTATACAATTTATTGACATATTCTTCCCTTTTAACTAACAATACCTAAAGTCCAGATATCATAATTGCTATCTAAAACCAAAGTAGGGTTGTGTGCTGAATTTAAAATTTTCTTATAAAAAAATGAAACGATATCCTCGATATCCTCTTGTTCTAGTACTTTTGAAATTCCACCTGTAAAAATAACGGAGTTTAATGCATTAAGTTTTAAAGTTACAAACGCATCATTGTATGATGATACTTTACATAACACTAAAAAAATAGCAAGTTGCATTAATATTTTAGTTGCTTTTTCACCTTGCTCTTCAAAAATATTTTCAGTTACTTTTAAATGCGCAAGTAATTCATATACAAACTCATTATTTTTTGCTGAAAATATTAATGATTCTCTAGATTTAAATACACCCAGTTTTTTAAATACCAGCCTATCATACTCCGTATCAATTACCATGTTATCATTAACTAAATCTTTAGAGTAATGAATATCTGTTGTGGCTCCTCCAATATCGATTAAGATATAAGGATCTGCTATTGTAAACTTTGTGTTCATCATAGGAAGTGTTTTATTCACGATATATGGTGTTGAATATATCTGATTTGCTGTAATATCATACAAACATTTAATATCTTCTTTCCCCATGATATCAGCTTGATAAAGGTTGGTTAAATACTCTTTCAGAGCATCTTCGACAATGTGAAGTTTGTTGTCGATGATGTTGGGCAAGACTACAACATTGTCGATATTCTCTTTGATCGTAGGAACATCCTGCTCGCTGCCGACAAATACAATATTGGAGTACTTTAACTGATCAAGGTAGCGGTACAGGCTGTCAGAAAACATGCCAGAGCATGAGTCGATGCCGCCGACAACAATCACGACATCAATAAGATCACTGGGCAGTGAATACTCTTCGATGTTCTGATAAAGAATGGTATCAATGATATTGATACCGGAGTTGAAGGCGATATTGGTCGCATACTTGAGCGAATAGGAATTGGTGACCCCAATAATCAGAGTGCTCAAGCCACCATTAGCCGACGAGCAGATATGTATGTCGTCTTTATCAAAACGCTCGATGGTCTCGCCGCACTTATTGATGAGATCATCGAGGATATCTTTATTAAAATCCCTAAAGTGCTGCTCAATACTGTTGGCCGTGCTGACCTTGAAATAGGTACTACCAACGTCAATAAGCAGCTTGTCATTATCCCGGCTCATTGCATAATTCCTATATCATGAACAATATCGTTAACGATACTGGTGGTGTCTTTGGTTAAATCACACTGGGCTTTTTCATATTCGTAGCAGCGGTCCGGGATCGGGACATTCGCCCGTTTGATGATCCTGATGTTCTTTTTCGCATCCCGAATGGTAATCATCTCGTTATGGTTGATGATATGGGGTGAAAAAGGCACATCGATAATGCCGTTTTTGATCGAGTTGAAGACTTTCCGCCAAAGGGTGTCCGCCGGATCATTAAATACCGCTTCCATGATGGCTTTCACTTCGAGGGTGAGTATCTCTTCCTCTTCTTCGTCAACGACATTGGGCAGCCCATTCAAGATGCCTAGAGTGTACTGAGTATTTGCCACTGTTTTGGCGTTGGCCTCTTTCGTCGGTATGCCGGCAGCTTCTTCCCGGGTCTTGGTGATGATCTTGTCAGCCCCGACCATCGCAGCGATAACCGTCGACATATTGATGAGCTGTTCGGCATAGTCTTTGTTGGTGGGGAAGGCCCCCATCCACTGGTGATATACCAAGTGTATAGAAGCATCGCTACAGTTAATTTGTGCTGCGTAATGTTTAGCTAATTTTTTAAGTACTGCACCTGTGACAATATCTTGGTTCATTGAACCTTGCTGAGCAAACGATACTGAAAATGACTTTACGCCTTCTTCAAGTGAAAGCAGCATTTCCAGTAATTGGATAACAATGGTAATTGATGGCGGTACTAAGGTCGCCGTCAACGGCCCAAAAGATTCTCTATTGATTGGTTCATTCAGTTTAGAATAGTTAGCACACACTCTCTCTACATACTTCCAGTATAAGAAGGCTTTATCGAGTGGAAAGTTTTTTGAATAAGGTAAAAGGTAGGTAATGGGACCACCTTCTATTTCAAAAATCCCCGAAGCTATCGCTGTTTCAATCAGTAATCTAGCATCAGGCGTA
>ENA-ORXI01003060-ORXI01003060.1-sediment-metagenome-genome-assembly--contig:-NODE-3060-length-11540-cov-6.548024_pt1 | contig 11540 bp, 7 predicted proteins | sample MGYA00237861_ERZ511468 | MGnify/ENA primary metagenome ERZ511468 (study PRJEB26299, sample SAMN06266213) | sediment metagenome | isolation source: Hudson Canyon methane seep mesocosm | place: USA:Hudson...
TAAATCAACTTAACCTTATCAAGCCGCTTAGCCATGCGCTCAATCGTTAAAGGATAATCAGGTAATTTTGTATAATGTGTACTCGACTCACCACATAAATCACCAAGTTCAGCATTAGCAAACAAACCGTCATACCAAGCCTCACCACGCATATATTGCTCGTCATCACTAAAGTAATTCGGCTCTTTGGGCACACTCATAAAAATACCTGGTTGCAAGGCTAACTGAGCATGCAAGGTGCTGGTTGCACTTTTCATTGCTCCCATAATAATAAAATCAGGTTTTGTCATTTTCATCCAATATTGTAGAGGCAATCCTTTATGATTTCCCTTTTTTACAATCAAATTACTGCAATATGAGTACTCACAAAACAATACCGTACGGGCAACCCCTTGTGGTTGCTCTCATTCGCACAAAACCACAAACAACGTATACCTGACAGCACAGCTCCTTGCGGGTACCCAGAAGGTGCCCCCCTACCTGTATTTACCTGGGTGAATAATTTTTTAGTGGTTGCAAAAATCAACCCAAATATCACGCCATTGATAGGCTAATGCATTCGGTTTAAACGCTGAAGATAACAAAGTTCGAAATAAAGAAACCCCACACCCTAAAATCCAAAAAGTATTCGCCATTAACAAACCGAAATGACCATACACCTGATAAAAAAATCGCGTCCTGGATTCATAAAAATTATGAGCAAAGGTAACATACATGAAATAGCCATCATCCATCAGTTCAATACCTTTAAAACCTCAACTCACACTAAAACACAGGAAAAACTTGTCCAATCATAAAACACAGGCTGATCAGGTACCATAAAAAGCACATTATATTTTTGTAATATTTTAGTGATGAAACCTGTATTGGCCAAAGCAATTAACTGGCCAATCAGCGTATGGAATCTCGCCATTCTAATCTAGGGATAATTAGCCCAGCCGCCTTATGACTAAGTGCCAATTCCAATAAAGTAAGAACCGCACATTTTCTAACTAACGTATCGCTATTTAATAAGTTAAAAAAATCTCCAGCGCTCTGCTCAGCAATCCACTTATGAATAATTGGTACTGAATTGTCTTGAGAACAATTATCCACGCCCACAACTTTAGCATTAATACTTTGCAACTCAGGTACTAAATACTCAAGGCAATCGATCAATATTTTGGCTCTTCCCGATTTCGTGGGGTGATCACTACATCTAGGATTAGTAGGTATTTTAGGTAAATGATAATCTATAAAATTCCTTATTAAATAAATTGACTAAAGAAATGCTTATGTATGTAGTATTGCATGTAAAACTATATGTTGATTTTACCCCACGAAATCGGGAAGAGCCAAAATAATTCTAAAAATAGTTTATTTGTAATATATTCAGATTCTCCTTATATTTTTCAATAACTACTCTTTATTTAAACTAGTTATCAATAGATTGTAATTATTTTTAGCTGGGATATCAGTTTTTTATAAAAATATCTGAATATTTATTTTTACATCTAAATACTTATCCATTTCTAATTAAATAACAAATCAATATCTATAGCTTCACCTCTTCGGTTAATACTATATCTTTTAGATTCAGAAAATTCAGGTGCTGATAAGTCATATTCTTTTTTATAGTAATTTTTATCATAAATACCCGCTAAACCTAGAATAGTATGAGAAATATTATCATGACTAACAGGGTTATATTTTCTCCCTAAAACCCTATCAACTTTATTTTTATACTTATTATAAAAAGCTAAATTAGAAACAAACAAAAATGGCACCTTCACTTCATATTCTGTCATCTCTTTGATCGCGTGCAAATAATTTCCATCGCCCGAGTCATTTAAGTTTTCACCATGATCAGATGTATAAAATAATTGGATAGGCCTATTACTTTCTTTAATAATATCAACAACTAACCCAATAATATAATCAGTATATAAAATAGAATTATCATATGTGTCCACTCTTTCACCCATTCCAGAAAAGGTTGCAAAATCTGCTGGATAACGTTGATTATATTTCCAGTGGCTCCCCATCAAATGAATGACCATAAAGGTTCCACGGCCCTTCTTAGTCTCACCTGTCATGATATGAGGAATTATGTCAACATCATAGCCTCGCGTATCATCACTATCACTTAAATAAGTAAAATCTTTCATTTTATTACTAATTAAAGCAATCATATCATTATTCCGCCCGCCGGCTTGCTGGTTCGAAATTAGCTTAGTTTGAAAACCAATATCATTAAATATATGAGGTAATGTTGGGCTACTTCCAAGATCCTCCTTATTAATAACATTTACCGTTGACAATAATAATGGCACTGAAAGTCTAGTAGAAATACCTGAAGAAACAGAGTCATATACCCCTGATTTTATTTCAGTTCTGTTAATATTATCCATCATATTTGGCGTAGTATTTCTTTCATAACCATAAGCAGACATAGATTGTCTCCTCGCACTCTCTCCTATTATCAATATATACAGAGAATCATTATCAGAATATTCATTTTTTCCCTGAAATTTATAGTCAATTTTATTAAATTCATTCTTAAATAGCACCATTTCTTTATAGTACTTTTTAAAATAAAAAGGAATGCTTAGTGGATAAGTTTTATATAAAGTATCTCGGCTATAGGCGTACATTAGACTCATACCCAGAACCCCAATAAAAAATATAATAAAGGCTTTACTTTTTGTTAAAAAAAAAACCTCTGATCCTTGAACTTTAGGACTTAACAAAAATATATAGATACTATAAAAAACAATGAAGAAGACCCCAGATATAATTAAAACAATAAATGATGAAAAAAACTCAATTACTTCCGCAAGACTAGTATTACTAATAGCGGCAAACACTTCATACTCAATATTTTCCTTAGTTACTAAGGTGTATATAGATACAGGTAACGAAATAAAAATAGGAATTGATAGATATGTTAATTTCATCCTAAAAATAGAAATAATACCAATAGAAATAAATACCCATAATACAAACAAGATAAGGCGGTTTCCTTTGTATATTTCCCACTTTAAATTCGAAAAATCTAAGAACCCCACCCCCACATAAAATATTTGAAGTAAAATTGGAAAAAATACTATGACTAAAACCCAAAACAATCTATTTTTGTAAGTATAATAAATTTCTTTCATCTTTAACCTAATTACCCCTAGTTTTAATTTATACCATTTATTTCAAAAGTGTGCTATCTATCTCATTCATTTTGATCATTACTTTCTTACGGAACTCTTTCAATTTAAGTAACCTAGCAAATAATTCTCTAAAATATAATAAAAGGCCATAACGATTAATAGAAAACCTAACTCTAAACACCCTATTATCTATTTTCAACCTACATAACTCCATTACACCAATAAAAATTTTAAGATCACTACTTAACTCATAACCTAAACTACCCATTAATTCACTCGCTTTCAATTCAACATACTGAACGTCTCTAATAGATAACTTTCTCTTCCATTGATTCACCAAAGAAGTATCAGGTTTGCTATAAGAAGAATTATCTGCATAAACCATCATTTTTTGTGAATAGCTCACCCCGATAAAATCACATACCAGGGTCAACTCTCTTTCTGGGGATAAAATTAACTCCTCAAAACGTAACTGAATAAATTGATTTTCCTGTACCTTATCCTCTAATTGCTTCCAATCTTTCTCCGTAGCAAGCCAATGATCAACCCCATAATAAACGTTGCCTGCCCATCCCATAGCAATACTAGAACGTGCTACATCACGAGGGTCCCGAATTAAATGAATATATTTTGCATCAGGAAATAAAAAAGGAATACGATGAAAAGACCGATGAATATTAAGTACTAAAATAGAATTACTCAATGCTAACTGCTGAACAAATGAAACAATAAGCTCTTCATAAGTTAACGATGTATCAATAACTAGAGATTTTGATTGAAAAATACGATGTGTTGCCAACCAACTATGATAAAAATCAACATTAGGGAAAAGACCGTCATCAGAAACCTGGTCAAATAAAAAGTCAAACTCTCCTGGGTTTTGTATTTTTGGGTGATGATCTAACATTAAATGCACCAAAGAAGAGCCTGAGCGTAATGAACCACACATAAAAACTAATTGTTTAGCCATAAATATCTACTATTTTATAATTAACTTTCCCAAAAATGATTTAATTTTATTTAAAATAAAATACTTACCCACAGACTTAGACCAATGAGTTTTTTTCTTTATATTTTCATAATAAAAAATATCCTCCTCAGATAATCTTTTTTTATCCTCATACCAAGGTAAATGTTTAGCAATATATGGCCTAAATGTTCTACCAGATTTCAACCACCAGCCGCCCTTTACATTAGGCCTATACAGAGCAAATGTCGTATCAATTGGCGCAAAATAAAACCGTAGGTCAATATCATACATCCAGAAATTCATTTCATGTTTTTTTATATCAGCCGTGGCACTTAATTTATTAGATAAATCATCTAGTTCCAATGAAAAGCCCACCTTATCCAAAAAAATATAATCATTTAAAATACCCGCAAATTTTTCAATAAAATCATCAGGCACAGCCTCACTAGGAACAACATCAGAGTCTGTATAAACATAATAACTATCAAGAAACAAATCAAATACTCCCGTTTCCCATAATGATAAATACCCAACATTTTCTGATAAATAAAATACACGTAAATTTTCAGATTTATAAAACTCTAAGAGCGGTAAATAGCTACTTTTATTATCAATAATGTAAATATTATTATACCCCCTACTCTTTAAATAAGAAACTTGCTCTTCTAGATATTTTTTTCTATTAAAACTATTAATAATAATAGGAACAGATTTCCAATTTTTTTCCTGAATTTTTATAACAGAAAAGTCATAACTTAAAGGGGTAATTTTAGCTTTATTTAACTTATCCTTTAGTGAATTAATATGTACTGCCAATGATATTGTTGAATCTAAATTCATAATATTACTAATAACCTCGAATACTACAAGCTAACAACTTCCATGCTTGTAATTTAAACATATCTGAATAAATAGATTTAATTGCATATTTCCTAGCCGTCAAAATATTTTTATCCTTTAAAGCCCACCAACCCCACTTCATATAAGTACCTGCAATAGATACTTTAGAATCATTAAATATTAAGGTATATTTTGATAACCCTCTGCGCTCCCTCGCTTCATTTACCACTTTCTGCGTATCAAGCCTTATCTTTACTTGTTGAGAGTGCGATATACTTGAAATATGTAATCTATAAGTAAAAAGAAGTTCATTCAAATTTTCCACCCTACCTTTTTCAGATAATTTCAAGAATAAACATAAGTCTTCTGCCCCTGTAAGGTTCTCATCAAATTTCCCTACACTTTCTACGACCCCTTTAGCCATCATCGATGATGGGAATATAAGAGCAGCACCTTTTCCAGCAATATGCCATGCATCTATTTCATCATTAGCCAAAGGCGCCTTCCATTCACATATACTTAAACCTTCATTATCAATAAATTCCACTAAGCAACCTACAGCAACAACTCCAGGGTTGCTATTAAGGTATTCAACTTGCTTTGCTAAGCGTAACTTATGACTTCTATCATCAGAGTCCATCCATACAACATACTCCCCCCGAGCCAATGATATAAGCTCATTTCGTGTAACAGAAATCCCTTTATTTTCACGGCTAACTAGCCTTATTCTTTCATCATTTTTTTCATAAGTTTTCAGAACCTCTAAAGAATCATCTGTAGAGCCATCATCTATAATAATCAACTCAAAATTTTTATGTGTTTGATTTAATATGCTATCAATTGCCTCAGCCAAATAAGCAACGGAATTATAAACTGGCATTAAAACAGAAATTAATATATCACTCACAATAAAATCTCTCTTTCTTTCATAAATTCCAATAAATATAAACCTAAATAATATGAAATCATTAGGATGGGAAGCATCCGAAATTCTTTTCTTATATTCAATAATTTATTTTTTCTTAGCATATAAAAGGTGCTCGGAATATCAATAATATAATTTAATGAAATCATAACAATCGCCCCATAAAGCCCAAAAAAATAATATGCTACAGGTAAGCTAATATATAAAAAAGCTGTTGCAACAAACATCAACCATGTTGAACTTTTCACATTACCTAGAGCCATTAAACAAACACCTGCCATACTATAGCCAACAAAGACAATAGACCATGAAAGTAGCTCAAGCATCCACCCCGCGTCTCTGTACCTCTCATCATAAAGTAACTCAATGACAGGCTGCCCCATACTAGCCATTAGCCCCGCAACAAGCATCGTAATCACATCAACTTTGGCACGTATTTTGTAATAGGTTTCTTTAAGCTGACTTGGATCATCTCTCGCCACCTCACTTAGCATGGGATAAAAAACTGAGGATACCATTTTTTTTAATACGTCCTTTAATGCCATTGCCAGAAAAAAAGCAATACTATAAATCCCCATCATTTCAGAACTAACCCAAAGACTAAGTAATAACCTATCACCTTGACTGAGTAAAAAACCCAGTATTGATGAAACAAATATCCACTTTCCAAAATGAATAATTTCATATGCGGCTTGTGTATCCCAGTGAAACTTGCACCGCTCTCCAAGATTCATACTATGTGATAAAATCAATTTCACAATAGCAGTCGCAAAACCACCATATATTAACGCCCATATATCACGCTGAAACCACGCCCAAATTAACATAAAAACTAAACCAGCTAACTGACTAGTTAATTCGATAACCGTTAACTTACCCAGCATTAATTTTCTATTTAATAAAAGCATCTGAATGGAGCCAAAACCGGAAATAATAGATCTAATTGAAACCACAGCCAAAATAAGTGGTAGCTCTGGGTTTCCATATACGGTATCTATCGATAAATATCCTCCTTGTCCTAAAAAATACAAGCCTGCACTTAGTAATAGAGCAATAAAGAAAATTAAAAAACCTCTAAGGATCTGTATTGTCCATGCCGTATTAAGGTACTTCAGATCTTCCCCTCGCTTACTTTGTACTATATTTTGCAATAGCCCTACATCAGAGAACATGGCTAGGCCAAACATGACAGCGGTCACAACAGACATCACTCCAAACATTTCTGGCACCAATAATCGAGTTAACACTAAATTACTGCCTAAACGAAGAGCTTGTGAGAAAAGATGTCCCAAAATAACCCACCTGCCTGAGCGAACAGCACGTTGTTCAAGTGTTTTTGTCATATATTGAGGGCATTTTAAGGTTGATTTTTTTACTATCCGCAATAATTGTTTCAGATCGGCCAAGCAATATACCTACTAAAAGCCATAACCATGGTTGCAGCGAGGCATTCGGAAGTTGGTCTATCATAATAACGCTGACTAACAGTGCGTGTGCTGCAAGTAAGGTTTTCTGAGCTTTAGCTTTTATATATTTTACCGCTTTTCTCGCTCTAAAAACACTTAATGCCATAATAAAAAATTCCGCCACAAAGCCCAACCAACCATACTTACCAAAAGTGATAATCCAACGCCCATCCGTCACAGTTTTATCTCTACCCGTTTCTTCATCATATACACGATTTCTACCCCACCCTCCCCAGCCAAAGAAGAACCGTTGCTGACCATGCTCTAATAATACCTTTTCATTTTTAAAGCGATACTGTAATGACTCCGCTCTTTCTGGCCCCATGTAAATGCTCGCTAGTTCCGATACTTTATCATGTGGAAATACCTTAATAATAGATAAGGTGGGATAAAAAATAGCTAAACAAACTAAGAAAGTCGCGGCCTTCAATTGCATTTTGTAAGTCATATTTTTAATCATGATCAATGTAAATAAGCCGTACATAAGGGATGCCATGCTTTTACAGATCACTAATACTACTAATAAGAAATAACCAACCTTTATTGATGAGAAGCTACCTATTTTTTCCCCTACTTTTTCTAATGCACATACGGTTGTCAGTGCACAAGCCATAAAAAAAGCAACCCACAGACCATGCCCCATAAAAACAACAGGCCTAAACCCTCCGCCTCTTTTTTGCTGGGCAAAACTATGAGGAAAATAACCATAAAAAGTGGAGTGCAGTTGCGGACTCATACGCACTTCATAGAGTATAGGAATTGAATAGCACAGGCCTGAAAACACCAGCACTTTAAACATTAATAGTTGATCTTGATAACTATTGTAAAACTGCAGACCTATAAAAAAAGGAGTTATAAGTAGAATTTTATGTATGACTACTGAGAGCGCATCATGCTGGGTTAGTGCGGGTAAAATAGTCCCACCGAAAATAATTCTATCAGAATTTAACTCCGCGGTAATAAAAGGAATAATGACAATAGCTAATGAGAGAATTTTAAGCCAACCTTTATGCTTAAAATAATTAATGGACTTACCTTTAATCACCCAGCAACCGATAATTGCAGATATCACTGGCATGGAGTGCTTTCCTAACGGTGGAATTAATGGGAGGTCTATTTCCGTGCGCACCGGCAAAAGCATAAACCCACCAAGTAAAACCCATAACGTGGCTTCTTGAATAGTTTTCTTTTGATATAACCGTATCGATATCAGTGGCCATAGAAATAAGATGGTATATGCAAATACATTCCCTTTACTCATTAGTTTCGCTTCATTTTATTTAACTTGTATTTTTATTAGTACCAAGTAAGAAAGACCTTAAAATAGGCTATGTCTGCATTAGCTATTGGTTAGACTTAAGCGTCAATGATTACGGGCATTTAACTACTGTTAACCCCCCATTTAAAAACAATAACTTAGGTTATTTCCAAGTAACTTCTCATTATCCACGGGCAGGTTATTTTCAATAACTTACGAGTTATTTTTCGGCAGAAATAATTTTTTTAAATTTTTCATCTCCTACAACCTTTTGATTTTAAAGGTGCCGGTGGATAATGAGAAGTTACATTGCCAACACTTAATGAATGCATAGCCTTAAAACAATACCTTCGCCAATTTTGATTTGAGCTAAAAATGACAATTTTCGATTCATATAAATCAATCGCTTATATGCTTTAAAATTTACAATAATGAGTAGATTTTCATTTTGGCGAAGGTATTGTTAAAAGAAGTATCATAAGTAAACTAGCAAGGGAAAGGATACCCCTTTCCCAGCAATCTTAGGCGTGCCATCCTAGCTCATGAAATATGGAATGCCCTATCTCATTCACTTATGAAACGATTTACAAAACCCTCAGTTCGACCTGCGTACGATTCAACTACGCACAAAAGTCGCCTCGTAAATCTACCTCATTGACTTCATTGGTGGCTGTCGGAATAAATACCCGGTTTCCCAAGCAAACTGGCAACCTACTTCGGATTGGAGAATTTCCCTATCGCCTAATACAGGCTAAAAATCATCACTGCGCTCTGTTTCCCTGATTTTCAGTCGCAGCATAAAGAGAAATAATTTAAATTGAAGCTTTCCCCATGCTAAGACTAACTCCAGAAAATGAACACTCCTTGTTCATAGTGGACTCTATCAGTTTAACAGCGCCAAACTCTAGTGAGCATATAAATTGTATTAATTATTAATAATAACACACTGTTCTGCACTTACTTCCTCTACACCTTGTAGCGTTGCACATTTTATATCTTCATAGTTACTATACACTTTATTTTTATTTAACATTAACTCTCCATCTTCTGGAAGAATAGAGTATCCAGTTTTAAATTTATTTAATGTACTTGATAAAATTACTTCATTATTTCTAACTACAATACCTGAGGACTTTACTGAGTCTTCATCACGATTAGGAACCTTAACTCCCGTAAAACCAATATCATTTTCATTAATAATTACGTTATTTTCTATCAATACATTCACACATGATGAACAACCAATGCCTAAGTTACCTGTATTTATAACCGTATTCCCTCTAATAACCAAATTCTCAAAATATTCTTCTCTCCCGCCCCATCCTGTATCGACAGCAATCCCCCAGCAACCGTGCGTAGTTTTATTTATTTCTTCTTCTATTAAGTTATTTTCGATTGTAATGTTTTTTCCTACACCATGCACTACTAAAGACACCCCTTGGCAAATTCCATCAATATGGCCAGCTTTTTTTAATGTATTATTTATAATTAATACATTGCTAGCATCTTTAGCACCAAAATAAATATTATGATCTAATACTGCCATTTCAAATCCATTATTCTCAAAATGATTTGAGCGTATTTCGCAATCTGAACACGATCCTTGCCACCCTTGTTTAAAATTATTTATAATTTGGCTATTTTCTAAAATAATTCTTTCATTTTGCGAGTTACTTCCCTCATTTAAACCACCTGCTCCTGCTGAGTAGAACCCAGCTTTAAAACCATCAATTTTAACATTTCTAACAGTCAAGTCATCCACATCATTATATAGAAAAAATGCTGGCTTATCTGGAACTACACTCTCTAATATTAAATTTTCTATTAAATACCCACCATCTTGGTCTGCACTCCCACTATCTTGAAAATTAAATAATGTTTGTCCATTTAAGCTTATAATTTTTGGCCTTGCTAGATTACCTTTATCCCCTCTATTGACATAATAATCTCCTACCCTACAAGTGTTGTCAGCTAAGCAACTTACATTAAATAAACTAGGCGAAGTTTCTGCATTAAAAGTCCCGCCGCGACAAAAATTTATACTTTCTCCAGGATTTAATAAGTTAAACTTTTGCATAGCCTTATCATAAGTCCGCCAAGGTGAATAAGGAGTACGACCACTATTACTATCATTTCCCGTATCACATACAAAATATGAGCCACCAGTAATTACTGTAGCACTCTTATCTTCGATTACCCCTACCTCTCCAGATTCAGAGAGCATTGCTTCTAACTCTGCAGAGCCTGCTCCCCTTATAAAATACTGGACATTATTTTGTGAAACTGCATACGCAGTTATTCTTTCATTTAATTGATTAGCACCCTCATTTGGTGTATTTGCCCCCGCCACAGTTATCCCTGTCTTAAAAGTATCAATTGTTATATTTTCCAAATGCACATCATCAACATCATTATAAAAAAAGAATCCTGCACCTGAATCTTTTGATTGCCCTTTTAAATTAAAGTTTTCAAGCAAATACCCTTCATCATGGTCTGCATTCCCCCCGTCTTGAAAACTAAAAACATTTTTTTGATGCTGACTAATAATAAGTGGAGCTACATCTTCAACTTGAGATACAGGATTATAATAGTCACTAATGATGCAGGGATCTTCAGCTCTACAATTAAAATTAGCTATATAAATACTACTTAACGCTGTAAATACACCTCCACGACAAAATAAAACCGCATCTCCTGCTTCCATTGATTTAAATGCAGCCATACCTTTATCAAAAGTCTTCCAAGGCATTTCTTCACTCAACCCATCATTTGCATCATCCCCATCATCACACACATAATAGTTCGTGCCCGTACCTCCCGCAGCCGAAGGGTTTTTTATCATATCTTGATTTATCTGCCCAACTACATCAAGCTTCTTACTTTGCTCTGCTGTGCAGGATAGCAACACTACACTAATAGCAAAAGCCACTATAAAATTTTT
>ENA-ORXI01003061-ORXI01003061.1-sediment-metagenome-genome-assembly--contig:-NODE-3061-length-11538-cov-16.819300_pt1 | contig 11538 bp, 5 predicted proteins | sample MGYA00237861_ERZ511468 | MGnify/ENA primary metagenome ERZ511468 (study PRJEB26299, sample SAMN06266213) | sediment metagenome | isolation source: Hudson Canyon methane seep mesocosm | place...
AGTATTAAAAAATAATTTAGGTCATAAATTACCTAAGAAATATTTAGATATGATTAGATTTCATTCATTTTATCCATGGCATAGTAATAATGAATATCAACAATTTATGATTCCTAAAGATTATAAATTATTGGAAGATGTAAAAAATTTAAATCAATATGATCTTTTACTCTTTTAAGTAATTTATCCTTTGTGATTAATACTGTTATTTTTTCAACTTCGTTAGCCACTCTTTGGGTGATAATCCCATTTTCTTCTTGAAAACTCTGGCCAATGCAGAGCCATGCTCATAACCAACTTCGTTGGCAACAAAGCTGACTGGCAATTCTTTTTTTAATAACCCTTGGGCAATAGTAATACGCAAATCGGTTAAATAGTCACTTGGTGCTTGGCCGACAGTTTCTTTGAATAGTGCAGCAAACTTTGCTCGTGACATTAATGCTTTTTCAGCCATTAAATCAACGGTCCAAGGCTCTTCAGGTTTTTGATGAAGTAATGACATTAAACTTGATAATTGAGGATGTGCCATGCCCGCTAACAACCCTTGAATCACAATTCCTTCTTTAAGTACATGACGTAAAATTTGTACTAAAAAAATATCGCCGAGTTTATTAACGATTATTTGTTGTCCTGCTTGTTTATTAAAAGCTTCTTTAAATAACCAACGTGCTGTATTACCTAACGGGTCATTTTTATCAATACTTAAACAGATAAGTTTAGGTAAAGCGTTCACTAATGCTGATCCACTACCCGAATGAAAATCGATATCAGCACAAACCAGCTCTGCTTGACTTGATTCACTGGCAATTATTTGATGTTTAGTCGGGCCCGGCATAAAAATTACCGACGGTTTATCTAACGTTACTTTATGACCCTCTTCACAGACCAGTGTTAGTACACCTGATTTAAGTAGGTGTAAGTGTCCTTTTTTACTGTTCGAGCCGCCTAAACTTTGAATGCCACACAAGTTACCACTGAAAAAAACATCAGCATTAAAAGAAAGGTTTTCTAAAATTTGACTTAATTGATCCATAAACAACTCTTTTAGACGATTGGTTTCAAGTTAGAGACACATAGCAGCTTTTATCGATATCACCCTTGCTAAATTACATCACATGACGAAGAGCAATGAAATATACCATTACTTAAGTCTAGTAAGTAACTAACCAGTAACTATTCATGCATAACAAATGTTATGTATCTTAAAAAATAAAGCATTCAAGGAGCTTTTAATGAAAATCATAACGCTAATAAAATCTGTCACAATCGCGGCAACTCTAGTCATCAGTAGTCTAAGTTTTGCTGCCGATATTGATGTAAATGCCAATGCAAATGATCTTGCTATTCATGGCTATGATGCCGTTTCATATTTTAGTCATAGTAAAGCAAAACAGGGCGTGAGTTATGCAACTTATTTATTTTGAGAGGTGGGTCATGGTTTCTATGCTGTAATGATGCTGAATTTTGTAAGGTTGTAAACCAAAGTATACAAGTCATGTGCTACGCTATGAAAAAATTGTAGTCATTGATAAGTGGTCATTTTTAAACTTGCTTTGGCAGAATCCATAAAGAATTGGAATTAATAAAGGACAGGTTATGCCAGAGTCAATAAACAGAAATCGATATTCACTGTATAGCTGGATTGTAAAGATAGTTAGCATTACCCTTTTGAGTCTATTGCTTGGGGCTTGTAGTGGTGGCAGTGGAACTGATAGTGGTGGTGAAACTGAAATAAGTGGAACCGTTCAACTTGGCTTTATATCAGATGGCCAAGTTAAACTATTCGAGTTATCAGACCTGAGTAATGAAATTTCTGTAACGCGAACCTCTTCTTCAAATATGGTGGCGGAAGCGGGGAGATTCACATTTAAAGATATATCTATAAATGAAGATACATTTTATTTGCTAGAAATTACTGGTGGTAATGATATCGATCCAAATGATGATGGCATAATTGAGGTTGATCAAAAAATAGCACTACAAGGCACGGTTTATGCTTTAGCAAAAGGATCTGATTTAATTTCAGGCGATACGAGAGTCAATGCCTTGACTGATATTGCCTATCAAAAAATAAAAGATGGTTTAACTTCATTAAGCAATGAACAAATATCAGCTTTTTTAAAGAAAAATGCTGATGAATTTGTTTACGATATTGATGGTGATGGAGTTATTAATAATAAGGATATTTTACTATTTAATCCTATTGAACACAGTAGAAAAGTAAAACAGTCTTACCAAGATATTTTAGATGTTTATATTGCTAAAGTTCATTCGGGAGCGGTAGAAGAAAAAAAGTTATCTTCTTTAATGTACGTCAACCCACCAAGAATTGTTATTGGGAGCGGTAGCCTTCAAGAAATACCCTTTAATTTAAATGCTAACATCGAGAATTCTCCGCTTAATTTAACAGTAAAATGGTTTTTAAATTCAGTAGAAAAAAGTGCAATAGATGAAAGTATTACTGATGATGGAATTTACCATGTTGAAGCTTGGTTTTATAAAGGGACTACTTTATTAAAAGTAATAGAAAAAAGTGTCATTGCAACCCATAAAGTTGAAATTGCGACAATAGAGGCTGATGTATCAAAAGATAATGAAATTAAGGTCACAACTAGTGATGCAGGCTCATCATCATTAGCAGGGACGCAAGTATTTATTCCGCAAGGAGCACTTAGTGAAAATACGAAGATTACAATTAAAAAGTCATCTATCAATAGTATTCCAAACTCTAAAGGATCTAGTATTAGTGATGTTATTGTTATGGAACCTGCAGGCTTGATATTTGAAAAACCGATTCAAATACGGATCCCTTATGATGAAATTGTCGATATAGAAAATGTATCTATCCGTGTTGCTAGGTATAGTGAAGAAGCAGGCCTTGACTACATAAAGCCATTATTTTTGGATACAACTTCGCATGAAGTGGTTTTTGAGATAAGTCATTTCACCTCTTTTCAAGCAGAAATAGATTGGGTAGGTAAATCGGCAGATCAAAAATTTGTAGATAAGCTTAATACTGAATTTAGCCTTAATAAATCAATACAAGACTGGGATCCTATTTTAAATACTTATATAGATATAACCGCTAAAAATCTTACGGTTTATGATTATCTATTGACATATTTTGAAAATAAAAAACTATATGAAATTATTGAAAATAGTAACTCTAACCAACTCTGGGGGGCTATTGCGCTGAATAGCCTCTATCCCAACTCAAGTGAAGTTGGAAGAAATTTCGATATGTGGGATGGTGTAAAAGATGGGTTTGAGGTTATAGATCAATTGCAGGGCATTAGTTCAGGGTTAGTTAAAATAGATAAAGGAGAAATATACACAGGGTTATTGAATGCCTTAGGACTACCTACCGATGCTGGCGGATTTAATCCACATAAGTACAAGCCTACTGATATAGCCACTAACATTGTTAAAAGTTTTAATAATGCTAAAAATCATGTGTTAGTTCAACACATTATTAATAATAGTAATGCATCAAATGCGGAGTCTGCGGATGCTAAATGTACTCTGGATGATGATGCTATTGGTAGCTATATTGATGGAATGAGTGATGTTCAAGGTATCAAATGGATGACAAAATCTGTTTGTACTCGGTATCAAGCTTATAAAATGATGCTTGATAACCCTAACATTACTGATGATTTAAATAATGAGATAACGCCTAAATTTGAAGCAACAGCTGTTCTGAACTCTGTTATTAATAAAATTATTGCGGAAGAAACCGAAGCAAAATATACAAAGCACCCTGTCTCTGAATTTGTTGACAAACATTATGTACAAAATCCATTATTGATTAATTCTGAAGCATATAAAAATATTAGTATCCCTATTAAAATTGCAACAAAAGGATATGAAGGCTTAGGTGATTTTGTACCTAGATTTGAACTAACAAATATAGAAACAAATGAAGTTTATATAGAGATTGCTATAGGGAAGGCATCTAATGCAGGTTTTCAGAAATTAGATAGTATAAATGGAATATATACAGCAACGATTAATTTTAAAGCCCCTGGAAAGAATACTAACTATAGTTTGAAGTATGAAATAGATAAATACTTCACGTTAATTGATGATAATGGGAGTTGGTCAGTCAATGTAGCTATTACCTTACCTCCAATAAAAGCGAAGATTACAGGTGTTTCAATAGTAGATAAATTATTAGAAAATGGTGATTATCAATTTCATTTGGAAGCCCAGTTTGATTCTGGTAACTATCCTGTTGTGATTGAGTGTTCGCTTAGCCTGGATTGTACAAAGGATATAATTATCAGTAGTAGCGACTTTGACTTACCTAAGTTAAATGACCTGTCCGTCAGCATTCGCCCTACAGATGAAGTTAGTCAATATTTTGTAGAGCCTAATTATGCTACTAATATCGATATGCAATTTAGAATTAGTGAAGTAGAAGCCGAAGGGTATTTAGACCTTACCTCACCCTTTATAGGGGATGGTCCAGGCACTATTGATAGGCCTGATAATTTTGCTCCTATTGCTAATATAACGATTTTTGATGGAGTGACTCCATTAAGTAATGTATTAGTAGGAGTGGAAGCATCACTTATGTTAGACGCAACAAAAAGTAGTGATAGTGATGGGGCAATAGTTAGTTATGAGTGGACAGAAGGTTCAATGTTACTCTCTAAAGAATCAGTTTTTACAAAAACTGATTTTTCTGCAGGTGAGCATACTATTAGTTTAACCGTTAAAGATAGTGATGGCGCAACGGCAACGGATACAGTGACTGTAAGAGTTTTTGAGTTTAAACAAACACCGATAGATACTGCTGAAGAAACAACTAAAATTGTTTACCAAAATGGTAGTATTTTTCTAAAGCTTGTTAACAAAATGGCTCCGTCGGTTGATATCCCATATACGATTAGCATCAGAGACCGTGCTAATTTTGGGTCTAATATAAGTGAAGATCTCACTTTGACGCCAGAGGGCGGTGTTAAAACGATTGATATCACTTCGTTTGTGAATCAACATAACCTGAAATACAAAGTCATTGAAGTAGAGGCTTGGTCTAGGGCTAGTGTTAAAACGTTAGACAAATTAAGATTTTTTATAGATTATGCAGATCTTTATAAAGAAGCAACGATAGCTAAACTGGTTTTAAATGACACAATAAAGAATAAAGGGTCAGAGAATGCAGATAACGTATGGCCTAATAAGGAGGGTGAAGAAGAGAATAATGCTTTAGATACGATCACTCATCGGATTATTGATTTCGATAAAATAGTAAACAAGAAAGTAAATTTTGGGAATGAATTTTGGGAAAAGTCAGATTATGCAACTCAAACCAAAAAGAATTTTATTGAGGCATCGGACACAAGAAAGCCACTATTATTAATCCATGGCTGGCAGGGAAATATAGGACAAACAGAGCCCGCTAAGATGCTTATGTATGATAATAATGAATTTAAATATTGGCATAATGTCATAAGCTATTATTTAGCAACTCCAGAATTACATAATAACTATAAGCTTTATACCTATCATTACCCTTCTTATAAGCATATTACTTTTAATGCACGTATGCTTAAAAAATTGTTGCTTGATGAACTGCCGAATAATTCACTGTTAGCTAAAGGTGTTAATAACTCAGGTGTTGTTATAGTGGGACATAGTATGGGAGGCTTAGTCGCTCGAAGTTTAATTGAAGAACATACAGCACTAGGTACAAATGCGGAAAGATTAATTAAACTCATCACCTTAGATACACCGCATCACGGATCGCCTTCAACCCTTACTTCGATTATTCGGGTTGACTTAGTAAATGGACTGGCAAAAGATCTGGAAACGCCAGGAGCTGTTGATTTACTTTGGGATAATTATAACCAACATTTTACCTGTAACCCGCTTGGTACAGTTGTGTGTGAACACCTTCTTAGTGCGACTATTCAAACTAAAGATGGTGATAGTCGATATAGAAAATTATTAGATGAAGGACGGTTTGATGACCACTATAGTTCACTGAATAGTACTTCTGGGTTTGGTTTGGGAAGTGGAGAGCTTAACCCCTGGTTAACGAACTTAAATGGTGTGTTTGCAGAAAAATCTACTCAATATACGGATAAATATGTTTTTTATGTAGCCTTTACATCTCCAAATGGAGCTGAATGGGTTGGCTTATATAACACGCTTAAAAATGATACATTTGGGATGCATGCAAATACTGATTTAATAAATTTTCATGGCTATGCTTCGGGTGGTGCGGAACCCGTTAGTAGTGCCTTTTTATCTAAATCATTGACGGTCGATGAAGCAACTAGGTTTTCTCCAAGGACTGGAGATATTACATCTAGCTCATTAAAACCAGAAAAATATATTGATATCAATAATCTAGGTCATGCTAATAATTATAATATTCCTTATCGAGTTTTTTGGGACTATAACCATGAAAGGATTATGAATGGTGCTTATTTTGATATAGGTGACTGGGATACTTTTATTGATAAGGGAGAACAAGAGAAAGTTAATACGTGTGAGCTAACTGTTTTCAAATCGATTAATAATGCAGGTTCATGTAATACAGCTAGAGGTCAATATGTTGATTTAGCTTTAGAATACTTATACCAAGGCACTAACTCTTTAACAATAACTGACCAAACAAACTCAGAAAGTAACAACCCTTTAAAAACAGAGCCAGTCTTTTTAATACTACAAAGAGATCTTTTAGACTCACTATCCCATACTTCGCCTGTTGCAAATGCAGGGGTAGATAAAAATGTGATAGAAGGTGAACCCGTTTTATTTGATGCGAGTTTAAGTGCGGCTGATGGAGGTATAAAAAATTATGAATGGAGTAAAGAAGGAACTATTCTTGCTTTAACATCGAGTTTTACAAAAAATAATGATCTATCAATAGGTGAGCATACGTTTACTTTGCGTATCACAGACTTTTTTAATGAGACCTCAAGAGATACAATCAAAGTGATAGTATCTGAGGCGGGGGTTGATACTGAAGCCCCTACTATCAAACTCAATGGTAATTCAGTTATTATAATAAACCAAGGTGCAGACTACGTTGAACAGGGAGCCACTGTCACTGACAATATTGATGCCAATAAAGAAGCAGAAAGATCAGGAACAGTAAATACCAATATAGTAGATATTTACACTATAACCTATAGCGGAATAGATAGTTCAGGTAATGTAGCAACAGCTGTTACGCGTAAAGTGGACGTAAGGTTAGCAACTGGCGTTGATACCACTGCCCCTAAAATCACCCTTAATGGTCCTGCAACGATCACTATAAACCAGGGTGAAATTTACACTGAACAGGGAGCAACAGTCACTGACAATATTGATGCAGACAAAGAAGCAAAAAAGTCAGGAACAGTTGATACTAGTACTGTAAAAAATTACATCCTAACCTACAGCGCGACTGATAGTGCGGGAAATACAGCAGAACCAGTTACTCGAACTGTAATCGTACAAGCCGTGATTAATAAGTTTGTAAGTTATCACGTAGAAAGTATTCCTGCAGATAGTTGTGATACTTATACGCAAACTGGATGTGAAGCAATTATAGATCGTGGAACAACACTTACTCATAGTTGGAGTTTTACTAACCAAGGGAATGTTGATTTAAATTCCTTAAGTGTAGGTATTATTGATGCTCCTAGTGGAGTAACAGGTGCAGTTATGCAAGATAAGTCCGCTATTAAACCAGGCGAGGCTGTTACCTATAGCGTCAACCTAGCATTTCCTGCAGATATTATGGCAGGTACCTATCAAGCACTTTATAGCCTAAAGGATGCAGAAGGTGAGATATTATACGAAAATAATAACCCTGCTAGATTTTGGTATAAATTTAAGGTATTACCTGCCAATGAAATTCAAGGCTATATCTACCCATCTAAAACAAACCTACAAATTAATGAAGAATTATTGATTAGTTTAGTTTTGAATTCAGGTAACCCAGACTATTCAATTACAGTCGATTGGGGGGATAGTACTAATGATAGCTATACTGAAACAGGTGGCACCTCTTTAGCGCATCAATATGCAGCAGAAGGGAATTATTCAATTATAGTAAATGTTTCGGACAGCGCTGGAAAATCAGCTAGCTACCCATTAACTGTGATCGTAAAAGATGCTATCTCAATGACAACTCAATGGGATGTTTTTGGTGCTGATTTATCAACAAATACGACGGCTAATAACCTTCCTGTGATGGCTGACTCAATCACGGGGAGCTATAAAACAAGCTGGGTTCCAAGCGCAGGCGGAACAGAATATTTTATTAACTATAGACTCCCTGTCCCTAAAGGTTTAATTACCTTTGATAAAGGGGTGCGTATTGTAATGAGTTCAAGTGAAGTGCCACTCAAATCTTACGATAGAGCTGTCTCACTCATTACCAGTGACAATAAAACCTATACTTCAGCAATTTTAGCAGGCACAAATGGATATACGCGATTAATAGACCATGCTCTTAATGAAGATACTAAAACCTTTAAAAGTACATTAGGCGATGAAGAGATAGGAGTAACATCATCAGCTGAAAGAACTTATATTGTAAAAATAAAAGATGATATTTATGAAACGCTAAAGGTAGGTGAAATTATTACAGGTGACGTGGTGCATCTACCATTAGACCAAGAAAGCTACCTTTTTACAGGAAATTCATTAGAAATGATTAATATCGCCTTTAAAGGAAATGGTAAATTAAATAATATTTATATTGAATATGATTTAAATGATGATGGAATTTACGACCCAACTAATGAAAGGGTTGTATTAAATACAGCAGACTTTAAAGTGGATTGGAGTGTTTTTGGTTCAACAACAGTAACGCCACCAATAACAACGAGCGGCACCAGCAAACTCAACGACACCGGCATCACATGGAGTGGTAACTACCCAAGTGGTAACAACACAACATGCGTAGGTACTGAAGTTGATAAACAAGATTGTTCTCATGGTCGAGACGCATTAGGTGGGTCACTTAGTAAAGTGGGATCAGGTGCTGTAGGTTTTGATTTTACTAAACTCGATAGTAACGGTAACGCTATGGCAGCAACGGGAGATGGCGTTTGGTCTTGCGTGAAAGACAACCATACAGGTTTAATATGGGAAGTTAAAACTACCGATGGCGGTATTCATGATACAAATAATACTTATCGCTGGGGCGGTTTAACCGCACAAGGTAGAGACCACGCTAGCAAAGAAGGTATCTATTATGATGACTGGAATACCTTGGTAGAAGGGAGTAACACGAATAATTTTTGTGGATATAATGGCGGATGGCGGGTTCCTAATCGCGATGAGTTGCGCTCAATTGTAAATCTTGGGAGCAATAATATTAATATATATCATGATTATTTTCCTCATATGAGCTACTGGTACTGGAGTGCTGTGCCCAAAGCTGATGACTCAACCCTTGCTTTTGGGGTTTATATTAGTTTCGGTGGAGATGATACTGGACATCGAGATTATGCTGGTGACGGGCATGTGCGTTTAGTTCGAAGTATGTAGTGATGTTTTATTTTGTAATTAATAAAATTCCTACGCTGAAAATTAAGGATGAATTATAGTCCGTGATAGGAGAAGGGCGATTTGCCAATCTAATTTCGAAAAGTTAAGTAAACAAGAAAAAAGTTGGATGTAGTATTGACCTTGAAGATATGGTTTCTACATCTATAAAATAGAGTGATAAAATAGAGTGATAAAAATGTTAATACAGATCCCAATTCAAACTAACAAAAGTTTTTTTCCTTTGCTACTTATGTTTTTATTATTATGTATTAGCCATACGCTATACGCGCAAACTATAAAAACCTATATTACCAATAACTGGAAAAATGAGCGCTATACTAATCATGCTGATGGGACCGTAACGGATAATAAAACAGAATTAATGTGGAAGCAGTGCTCTGAGGGGTTATCAGGAGTCAATTCATGTGCGACAGGTAGTGCCATCAGCTTTACTTGGGATGCAGCGTTACAGTTGGCCCCATCAGTTGTGTTTGCAGGATATTCGGATTGGCGTTTACCTAATATAAAGGAGCTAGGTAGTTTAATTGCTAGTGATAGACATTCGCCAAGCATTAACAGTGTGCTGTTCCCTAATAGTACACCAAGCGCCTATTGGAGCTCGTCCCCTTCTGCTATTAACTCGGATAGATCTTGGTTACTTGATTTTTACTATAATGGTCAGGGGGACTACGATTTTCGTTATAATACTGGTTCTGTGCGGTTAGTGCGTTCTCTGGTAAGTAACCAAACTCCATACCTAATTCCTGAAATAATTGCAATTGTTGCTGAAGGCGTAGTAAATAGCTACGATGCATTAACTTCGCCTAATGGAGGTGAGGTTTGGCTAAGTGGGATAAATGAAACTATTAGATGGTCAAATACATTGATTTCGGGTAATACAGTAGATTTATATGTTATACACGATGATTGGACTGGCCTATTAAATAACACTAGTCAAAATGTTGGTTCGGTTATTAATTCAAAAAAATGGTACAAGTTCGCTTCAAATGTGGAAAACACAGGAAGTTATTTAGTCGATCCAGCCGATCTATTCGGTAATGGGTCATATCTAATACTGGTAGTATCACTTGATGATAATAGTAAATTTGATATAAGTAATGAGCTATTTTCCCTGTAACTTCGCCCCTATAAATAATTCTGTGTAACTGGGGTCAACGCACGAAACGGAGCATAAGCCCTGTAGAGTGGGCAATCTTCTCTGCCCACCAAGAAATACGCATAAAAAACAATGCATTGTTGTCACGCTAAAAATCCAATAATACGGGTATTGGTCGAATAATCTGGTGGGCAAATAACCTGCCCACCCTACGTAAAGTATAAGGGTGTATTGATATGTCGAATTACCGCCGTGCAAATACACCGGGAGCTTGTTATTTTTTTACTGTGGTGACATTTCGGCGGCGGCCTATTTTAACCGATGATGATTGTCGTATCTGGTTGCATAATGCAATTATCAATACGCAAAAACGCTATCCATTCACGATTGATGCTTGGGTATTATTACCTGATCATTTGCATTGTATTTGGACGTTGCCGGAGGATGATAATGATTTTTCAGTGCGCTGGAATGGTATTAAAAGGCGATTTACCAGCGCAGCAAAGCATCGCTTACACAAACCAGAGTGGGTTAATGCCTCGAAACAAAAGCATCGGGAAGGCACTATTTGGCAAAGACGCTTTTGGGAGCATCAAATCCGTGATGATAAAGATTACCAACGACATATGGATTATATTCATTACAATCCGGTTAAACACGGCTTGGTAAAAACGGTGAATGAATACCCGCATTCAACGTTTCATCGTTATGTTAATCAAGGCATATATCCCGCCAGTTGGGCGGGTAACGATTTAAAGAAAAATGATGATATGGATTATGGTGAGTAGGGTGGGCAATCTTTCCTGCCCACCAAAACACGCGCAAAAATGCCAATAATAAGGGCGCTGAACGAATAATCTGGTGGGCAAAAAACCGCCCCTTTTTACGTCAGGTGTAATTCGATAGGTAGGTGTTTTGCATAA
>ENA-ORXI01003065-ORXI01003065.1-sediment-metagenome-genome-assembly--contig:-NODE-3065-length-11536-cov-4.975303_pt1 | contig 11536 bp, 11 predicted proteins | sample MGYA00237861_ERZ511468 | MGnify/ENA primary metagenome ERZ511468 (study PRJEB26299, sample SAMN06266213) | sediment metagenome | isolation source: Hudson Canyon methane seep mesocosm | place...
CTTTAGCCTATTATTTGATGATTAACGTCGAGGGTTATGGCACATTAGTTGGCAACTTTGATCAAAGTTTAATTGATTGCAGCTATTTTTCATTCACCAATTACACAACGCTTGGTTATGGCGATATTGTTCCCTCAGGCCATATTCGGTTTTTAGTCGGTTTAGAATCACTGACAGGTCTGGTTATGATTACTTGGTCAGCCTCATTTTTATTTCTAGAAATGCAAAAATATTGGCCTAAAAAATAACTCTTTCGGTGGCAAGCAATGAATCCAAAAATTCAACAAATCCTGTCACAAATGAAACAACTTGAAGATGAGCTTGCTGATGAATTGCACCAACAAGAACAAAATATTACTTTTAAGTTAGACGGAAAACGAGTTAAGTTTGAGAAAACAATCAAACATCTGCATCAACAATTAAAGACTGGAGTGTGGCGATGGTTGTTTGGCATGCACCCCTTAAATATTATCACCGCTCCAATTATCTATATCATGATTATTCCATTAACCATGGTTGATATAGTAGTGAGTTTTTATCAGGCTTGTTGTTTTCCAATATATAAAATAGGTAAGGTTAAACGAGGTCATTACATCGTATTCGACCGCCACCACCTTTCTTATCTCAACATCTTTGAACGGCTACATTGCATTTACTGTGCTTATGCCAACGGCTTACTTGCTTATAGCCAAGAAATTTTAGCTCGAACAGAACAATATTTTTGTCCTATCAAACATGCACATAAAGTCTTAGGAACTCACACACGTTACCGTAACTTTATCGCATATGGTGACGCCGAAAACTACCATGCTCGATTAGAAGCCTTACGCCAACAACTTACTAAAGAATAATAATGGAACTCGGATGGCTCACTAGAATAGAGTAGTGCTGTTTTGATCGTGATGCCCAACCTCGTATTTCCAATGGTTTTCCAAGATAGCTTTCTAATTCTGGAAATAAGTCTAAATTCGCCATTGGAATGCGAATATCTACGTTTTTGCTTAACACTAAACGAACATAACTACGACCTTGTTTGATGGTCTTAGCTGTTGCTAATAATCGATGCCAACCTTTTGAATTTCCTTTCGACAAGCTTGATGCTTTTCGGGCTTTGTATTCAGCTTGTGACCAGATGCCACGTTTGTTTTGTTCGGCTTGTTGCTGTGCTGATATTAATAATTCACTGTATTTAGTGTTCGGCGGAATAATGCTCAAGCTTGCTAAGCCAGCTTCAAGAATAGTTTTGTTTAAATGTTCGTTATCGGGCAAAAAACACTGGGCTAATAAACGTTGGTATTTGTCACGTTGTTGCTGGTCGTATTCTAGGTAAACTTGGCCGTTTTGTAATTTATCTTTCAGCCATTGTTTTGCCGCTTGGCCACCTGTTTCGTCTGAACGATGACGACTTTCAATTTCTGGGGTATTAATGCCAAGCAGGCGAACACGTTCGCCGTTTTTTAATATGATGGTATCGCCGTCATAGACTTTGGTTACCGTGTGTAGGTAACGGTTTGACTGAGGCTGAGTTTGAATTTTTTGAGCGTTTTGTGAGGGTTTATCAGAAAATGTGACTGTGCCTTTTTCATCTTCACTACGAAAAATATCGGCAGCAAACAAATTGGCCTGCAACAGCAGGCCAATGAGTATTAAAAAAATCGTCCGTGACTTCATGAGATTATTCTCTCACAAAATTATCGCATCCCGCGTTTTATCGTACGCCGCTCCATCCCGAGCCAACATCAAGGTTTTCAAACCACGTTAAAAATTTATCGACATCTTCGCCTTTAAAAATAGCACCATGTTGTGGACATAACATGTCAACATCACGTTTGCGTACTTCGGCAATCCAACGTAATTTTGCTGTATTTGATGGCATCCAGCGACGATGGAAATATTCCATATATTTAGTATGTTCAGCAAAATCGGTCACAAATAAATCGGTATAGTCATCAGGTAATAATGCAGCACCGATATCACCGGAAAACAAAATTTTCGCTTGGGGATCATAAATCGACAAACAACCGGATGAATGTAGGTAATGTTGAGGAATCACTTCGAGATCATGTCCGCCTAAGGTAATCAAACCACCTTCATCAGGGATTGGTCGAATATTCTCTATTTTTACACCAAAATGGGTAATAAAACTGACCCAGATCTTTGGCATATAAACCAGCAAATTTGGGTTGGTTTGGATCCATAATGGTAAAGATGAAATAACATCCGGATCTTGGTGTGAAGCAAAAACAGCTTCAACATCGGCTAAATCAAAGTGTTTGGAAAATTCAGCCGCCACCACTGAAAAGTTTTCCACACCACCGGGATCTAATAACAAACCACGGCCATTATGCTGAATAAGATATTGGTTGGTATCAATCACTTCTTTACGGCGATCTTCGTCTCGCCCCATCACCATCCAACTGTGAGTGTTTTTATTAAATAAGTGTTCAACGCGCATACATCAAATTCCTCTGATTTTGTTGTTGTCTTTCCATTGCCTCTGACAAATCACGTAAAAGTGATCGTTGCCGGGCAGACTGCTTGCCTAATTGACTGACTAACGCTCTCAACATAGTGGCAACAGCTTCAAAACTCACGCCATGTTCGCCGGCACTCGCTGCTTCAACTGAGGAACAAACGGCAAGGTATTCACCTTTTTTTACCAAGGTTGCAACAGGTGATAACAAATTCGCCAATATGCCTATACAACGACTTAAGCGATGATTATTTTCTCTGATGTCATCAACCACATGTTTCTGGCCTTTTTCAAAAAACTTAGGAGAGGTTTTCATTGCATCAATATCAAGTCGATTAAGTAAATCAGTGTAGATCATATAATTTGAAAATGAACTTGCTAGACCTGATGCTAACATCACAATTTCGCTGATGACCTTTTGGGTATCATCGATACAATGTGATACATCATCACCGAGCAATTGAATGTCTTGTGTTAATACTCGAAAGGCATCGCCTTCGGTGCCGGCTCTTGCAGCAGAACTTACTGCATTTGATGACAATAAGTGCATTTGTTTTGCCAACGGCACTAGTTTATGTAGCTCGGTATTCAAGCTGACGCACTGACGGAAGACCGTATCGTATTCTTCGCCGATTTTACGGGTATATATATTTTCGCTCACGTCCGACCTCGTAAATTTATTTACATTGTCAAATTAATCCATAATGGACGGCTATACCAACAAATAATGCGGCACCTACCCAGTTATTATTCAGAAAAGCTTGCAAGCACTGTGCCGGTTGTCTTTCTTTAACTAAATAGTGCTGATAAGCAAATAGAAACAGCACAATAACGATGGCTAAATAGTACGAAAAACCCATTTCCATTTGGGCGCCAATTAATAGCATTACTAGTAAAAAACTAAACTGCAACATTCCAATAATCAAACGATCATCATCGCCAAATAATATCGCTGTTGATTTTATTCCGGCTAACAAATCATCATTACGATCTGCCATTGCATAATATGTATCATACGCCGTTGCCCACAAAATATTTGCTAAAAATAATAACCATGCAACCGGGGGTAAAGTTTCGCTTTGTGCTGCAAAGGCCATCGGGATCGCCCAACCAAATGCCGCGCCTAAAAAGATCTGAGGCAAATAGGTGTAACGCTTCATAAATGGGTAACTAGCAGCTAATAGCAAAGCCACTACCGACAGTAAAATCGTCATGGTATTGAGTAGCAAGACTAATATAAAAGCAAATAGAGACAACCCCGCAAATAACATTAATGCTTGTTTGGCTGTTATCTCTCCACTCACTATCGGCCTGTCTTTTGTTCTTAATACCAAACCATCAATGTTTCGGTCGGCATAATCATTAATGACACAGCCTGCTGAGCGCATAACGATGACACCTAAAACAAAAACAATTAATACCTTAAAATCAGGCACACCTTCGGCTGCGATCCATAATGCAGACAAAGTAGGCCAAAGTAATAATAAAATGCCGATGGGTTTGTCTAAACGCATCAATTTCACATAAGGCATGATTTTTTGATCTAAGGCTAACAACTACCTACTCCTCACTAAAGTCGGCAAAAATATCTCGTTCACCAACAAAACTTTGCCGCCAATATAAAAACGAGATCGCCTTGCCCACAACGCTTCTGGGCGATACTCTTCTTCCAATAAAGCCATTTCATATAACCATTCACCTGCTTTTAAACGGGCCACTTCTATTGGACCACGTTTTACAGAGGGTTCAGTGAACAATAACTCACCTAATGATTTATTTCCCAAACCAATAAAGCGTTGTTTCATAACTTGATAAGTTGCCAGCGGGATCACTGTTCTTGCATACACATTTGCTGTATCACCATCCATTAATCGCACTTCACGCTGCATGGCCATTTGATTAATCGCTATGCCCATATTCAGGCACTCATCAGGCAAAGGTTTTATCCAATCGTTGCCCAATAATTGTACTGAAAAATCATGTTCATTAAAGTGTTGTAAGCGTTGCGTTAAAGAACCTGAATCCGTCAGCCATGAAGCTAGCTCTCTTGGCATTAAACGTTTTTGTGGCGGCTGCCATCTTGTCCAATATTTCATCGATGGCTCTCACTGTCCATTTTTTTATACCTGTCCAAAATCAATTTTATGTCCAAACCATCTTGCAATTAAGTCATCGGCACGCTCAGGTGTCGATTGTAAAAACTGATCAGCACATTCTTGCATCACTGCAACTAGGTCCTGATCCTCCACTAAATCTGCCACTCTAAATTGTGGCAAGCCTGTCTGACGAGTGCCCAACAACTCACCGGGTCCACGTAATTCAAGATCACGCTGGGCAATAACAAACCCATCACTGCTTTCACGCAAACATTTTAACCGTGCCTGACCATTTTCAGATAATGGCGGGTGATACATTAATACACAATGACTTTGCACACTGCCCCGCCCCACTCGACCTCGTAGCTGATGTAATTGTGCCAAACCTAAACGTTCGGCATTTTCTATCACCATTAAACTGGCATTAGGCACATCAACGCCTACCTCAATCACCGTGGTCGCGACTAATATATCTATTTCACCGGCTTTAAACTTTTGCATGATAAGTTCTTTATCTACGCCTTTCATGCGGCCATGTACCAATGCAACCGTTAAATTCGGTAATGCTTCTTGCAAAGCAGTGGCACTATCTTCAGCAGCCTGACACTGCAAATGTTCTGACTCTTCAATTAAGGTGCAAACCCAATAAACCTGACGTTGTTCCTGACCGGCCACGGCGACACGAGCAACAATGTCTTCTCGGCGAGAATCAGGCATCACTACCGTGGTCACTGGGCTGCGACCTGGCGGTAATTCATCAATAACGGATACCGTTAAATCTGCATAGGCTGTCATGGCTAAAGTTCTTGGAATGGGTGTTGCTGTCATTACCAATTGATGAGGCATTAAATCTAGATGTCGGCCCTTATCTCTCAAGGCTAAACGTTGATGCACACCAAAACGATGTTGCTCGTCTATCACTACCAGCCCTAAATTATTGAACGTTACTTCATCTTGAAATAATGCGTGAGTGCCCACAGCAACACGGATCTCACCGGACTTAAGTTCTGTTAATACTTGTTTTCGCTGCGATGCAGTTTGTTTGCCTGCACACCAACCGACATTAAATCCTAATGGTTTCAACCAAATATTAAATGTTTGGAAATGTTGTTCTGCTAGTAATTCAGTCGGTGCCATCATGACGGCTTGGTAACCTGCTGATACGGCGGCCACAACTGCCATAGCTGCAACCACTGTTTTACCTGAACCCACATCACCTTGCACCAATCGTTGCATAGGAACAGCTTGTTTAATATCCGCTAAAATTTCGTCAATAACACGTTGCTGCGCTGTAGTTAGCGGAAACGGTAATTGATCTAAAAATTGCTGACCATGTTCATCCACCCCCACCAGCACGGGGGCTTTGTGTTGCTGAATACGTTGACGCATTTGGCGCATGCTCACTTGATGAGCCAATAATTCTTCAAAAGCCAGGCGACGTTGTGTGGGATGTGTTCGTTCTAATAATTGCTGAACATCAACATCGGGCGGAGGTTGATGAACATAACGTAAAGCCTCGCTCAAAGAATAATTAGCAACCGGATGCAGGCGATTTTGATCAGTGAGTAATTCCGGCAAGGTGCTGTTATCTAAACTCGCTAAGGCTTGTTTTAATAATTTTCTTAAACTGAGTTGGTGCAAACCTTCCGTTGTTGGATATATCGGTGTGAGCTCAGTATCCACCGGCACAACACCTTCACCAGCGAGAACTTGGTATTCAGGATGAACCATTTCAAATGATGATGGGCCATTTCTAATTTCACCAAAACAACGTATCCGTGTGCCTTTAGCAAGCTGATTTTGTTGCACTTTGGAAAAATGAAAAAAGCGTAATACCAGCGACCCAGTTCCATCTTCGATATGACATAACAAAGAACGTCGGCGCCCAAATTTAACTTGGCTTAATTTAATGGTGCCTTCAATTAAACACTCTTGTTGCAAGCGCAAACTACCAAGCGGGAAAAGACGTGTTCGATCTTGGTATCGCAGCGGCAAATGAAATAACAAATCTTGGATTTGTTGTATGCCTATTTTTTTTAAGCGTTCGGCAACTTTGCTGCCGACACCTTTTAAACACGTAACCGGCTGTGATAAAACCACCTTGTCAGTCACAGCCAATTACCTATGCTATTTCTAATTCTTTATTTCTATGCACCTAAATACATCACTGCATCCATTTCAACCGGCACATCTTTTGGCAGCGATGCCACACCAATTGCTGCACGAGCAGGATAGGGTTGTTGAAAATATTCCGCCATAATTTCGTTAACGGTGCCGAAATAGCTTAAGTCTGTTAAGAAAATGTTCAACTTCACGATATCTTGCAAAGTACCACCAGCAGCATCAGCAACAGCCGATAAGTTATCAAATACACGACGAACTTGAGTTGCAAAATCACCTTCAATCACGGTCATTGTTTCAGGTACCAACGGAATTTGGCCTGATAAATACACCGTATCACCGACTTTGACTGCCTGTGAGTATGTGCCAATTGCTTCGGGTGCGTGTGAAGTATGAATAATTTCGCGTGCCATTTTGTTCTCCATGGTTATCGTCTGAAAGACGATGTAATTAAATTCTAATCGTTTTAAGTTTAGTGGTTCATACGTGTGATGCGTTCAACAACATCAATACGGCGTAAGCGACGAATGACTCGTGCTAAATGTTGCCGGTTAATGACTTCAATCGTCAAACGCAAGTCTGAATATTCGCTGTCTCGTTCATCCACCATGACATTGTCAATATTGGAATCAGCTTCCGATACCGCTACGGCAATCGTTGCCAATACACCACGTTGATTTCTAGCGTGCACCACAATATCGACAGGGAATTCACGGTTCACATCTGGTGACCAAGCCACATCCAACCATTTTTCCTGCTGTTCACGTAAGCTCAATACCGAATTACAGTCTCGCTGATGAATAATAATTCCTCGGCCAGCACTGACAAACCCTGTTATTAGATCACCCGGGATCGGATGACAACAACGTGCAAAACTTACTACCATGCCTTCGGTACCGGCGATTAATAACGGTTGCTGCTCATGATCTTCTGACATGCCATCATGCAATAGTTTTTGAGCGATCAAAAATACCGAACGATTACCGAGACCAATATCATCTAAAAGACGATCCAAGCTTTCCAACTCCAGCTCATCTAATATGTCTTGAACCCGCTGATGTGGAATATCACTTAGTTGGGTAGAAAATGCCTGCAAATGTTTGTTTAACAAACGTCTACCTAATATGACCGCTTCTTCATTACGTAATTGTTTCAAATAATGACGAATATTAGATCGTGCTTTAGCCGTGATAACAAAATTCAGCCATGCAGGATTAGGATGGGTAGACGGCGAGGTAATAATGTCTACAGATTGGCCATTTTCCAATTGGGTGCTTAATGGTACTAAGTGACGACCGACTCGAGCGGCAACACACGCATCACCAATGTCTGAATGTACGGCATAAGCAAAATCGACTGTTGTTGCACCACGAGGTAAAGACATGATCTTACCTTTCGGGGTAAATACATAAATCTCTTCTGGGAATAAATCAATGCGTAAATTTTCTAAGAATTCGATAGAATCGCCCGAATCCTTTTGCATTTCTAATATGCCTTGCAACCACTGTCTGGCACGTCGATGAGCTAAGTTACTACCTTCACTATCGCCGGTTTTATATAACCAATGTGCAGCAACACCCGCTTCTGCCATCTGATCCATATTGCGAGAACGAATTTGCACCTCAATCGGTAATCCATAAGGTCCAAATAATACGGTATGCAAAGACTGGTAACCATTGGCTTTTGGAATAGCGATGTAGTCTTTAAATTTACCATCAACCGGTTTATATAAATTGTGGGTAACGCCCAGCATGCGATAGCAAGTATCAACATCATCAACAATAATGCGAAAAGCATACATATCCATAACTTCTGAAAACGATAAGCTTTTATTCACCATTTTTTTATACAAGCTATAGAGGTTTTTCTCGCGACCTTGGATATCAGCACTAATGCCTTCTTGCTCCATCCGATTAAGAATTGAGCCGGTGATTTGCTGAACAATTTCTTTGCGATTACCCCGTGATTTACGTACTGCATCTGCTAGAACACGATAGCGAATCGGATATAAAACATGGAAACCTAAGTCTTCTAATTCACAGCGCATCAAGTTCATGCCCAATCGTTGAGCTATGGGTGCGTAAATTTCGAGGGTTTCAAGGGCAATGCGACGGCGTTTTTCAGGTGGCAAATGCACCAAGGTCCGCATGTTGTGCAGACGATCTGCCAATTTGACGAGAATGACACGAATATCTTGTGACATCGCCAATAACATTTTTCGTAAATTTTCAGCTTGTGCATGGCGACGAGTTTCAAAAGCGGCTTGGGCTAATTTGCTCACCCCGCCTACTAATAACGCAACTTCTTCGCTAAATTCGGCTGCTAATACTTCGCTGCTGACTTCAGTATCTTCGATCACATCATGTAACAAACCCGCCATGATGCACTCGTGATCCATATGCATAATTGCTAATACATAGGCGACAGCTAAAGGGTGGGTAATATAAGGTTCGCCAGAACGGCGTAATTGACCTTCGTGCGCCTTTTCTGCATAGAAATAGGCGCGGCGAATATCATCAACTTGTTTTGATTCTAAATAGTTTGACGTCGCAAAACATAAATCTTCAATGGTTAACTTTTGTTCGGATTCCTGGATCTGAACCAGTTCTCCGACAACCGTTGGTTTTGCGCTCACAGGATTTACTCTGCTGTTGGTGGTACTTCTTCAGTAACCGTGCTTACTTCTGCATGTTCACGAGCACTGGTTTTTGTCAAAATGCTTGCATCAACTAAACCTTCAGCAATTTCACGTAACGCTAATACGGTAGGTTTATCATTATCAATCTCAACCATTGCGTCAGCACCCATCGATATTTCGCGTGCACGTTTTGATGCAACCAAGACTAACTCGAAACGGTTTTCTACATTATCTAAACAATCTTCTACTGTTGTACGTGCCATATTCTTCCCCAAAAAAACGAGTAATTCTACGAAATATCCAGCACTTACGCCAGAAGTTCCATTAATAAAGTTGCTTGTGCCTGTTTTTGAACGGCTAAAGATTTGCCCTGAGCAGTAATGATGGCCTTTAACTCCGCTAATGCCAACTCAAAATCATCGTTGATAATTAAATAATCAAACTCAACATAATGTGACATTTCATTTTCGGCATCTCGCATGCGCCGGGCAATGGTTGCTTCATCATCTTGTCCACGGCCTCGTAAGCGTTGCTCTAATGTCGCTTTAGACGGTGGTAGGATAAAGATCCCCGTGCAATCCGGATGATTTTTTCTTACTTGTTCTGCCCCTTGCCAATCAATTTCCAGAATGACATCGATACCTTGTTTCAATTCTGACATCACCGCATCACTGGAAGTGCCATAAGAATTATCAAACACCGTTGCAGATTCTAAAAAAGCACTGTCATCGCGCATTTGCGCAAATTTTTCCTGACTAACAAAAAAATAATCCTTGCCATCAACCTCACCCTCTCTTGCTGTTCGGGTGGTATGTGAAACGGATAATTTAATATTTTGATGTTGTGCTATCAACGCATTGACCAAGCTAGTTTTGCCGGCGCCTGATGGTGCTGCAACAATAAAAAGACTACCACTCATTAGATCCATACCTAAATTAGATTTTTCTTAACTTTCTCTATGAAAACTCGATTATCTGCGAGTCATTACAAAACACTAGAATGGTACGTCATCTACCACAAGGTAGGTTGTGCACAAATACATTCCCATAAAATGTAATAGTGTAATCCATACGTATTAGCAAAACCTACCTAAAATTGATTTTATTTATATACAAATTTAGCGTTGCTATGCTCTGGGATCTGCTCAATATTTAAAATAGCGGAATAACATTTCGTACAATTTTTATTACAAATCATCTATATCATCAACAGAACATGTTGTTGTTTTATTATTAATCTAAAAATCGACACTAATCGTGCCATAAAGTCCACGTCCTGCATGGTGAGGAATAGAATTAACTGTACGTCGATTTACACTTGGGAAATAGATGTCTTCATCCAATAAGTTATCGCCGTAAAGAGAAAAATCAACATTTGAAAATGTTGAATCCTTAAGCACACTGCCTAAATTGAATTTGAGATTAGCAGTTAATAGATTGTAACTATCAGCATCTTTATTATTATATAAAACTGTTTCAACATCTTCGTTTTGTAATGTCGATTCGGCAAAGTAACTATTAAACACACTCAGTTGATAACCAAGGGGAGAGTCATAAGATACACCGGCTTTCATCATCCAGTCAGAAGCGTACGTCGCATCATCGGTGCCGTCATTTTTATCATTGGTTTGGTAACTCACATTACCAATAAAACTCAAGCCATTAGCAAAATCATAAGTCCCTTCTAGCTCAATACCCTCATAAGTAATCTCTCCCGAGTTAACAATTTGTTGCGGTGCAACTCCTACACGAGTGAATAACTCTTTTTGTTCACTATGAAAGTAGGTAATCGCAAACGAGCTATCTTTTCCTTCAAAAAACAGCTGTGCATCAAAGGTTTCTATCGTTTCTGGGCTAATCGAAGGGTTACCAACCACACTCGGTGCATCGATATAGCGTTCTATGGGAGAACCTTCTCTAAAGGCTTCACCATAAAGTAGTTTAGCGCCCCAACCCTGCCCAATATCGAAAATCGCGGCAAAACGTGGAGAATAATCACCATCTAAACCTTCAGGCCGGTTATATTGCCCGCCCCCAATAACTTTCATCCAATCCGTCATTTGATATTCAAACTGACCGTAGAAGCCAATACTATAATCATCGTAACGAAAATCACTGGTTTGAATATAACCATCCTGAACGTTATAGGTACCACCAAACAATACGCTAAGCTTATCCGTCAACTGTCCTTGATTGGAGAGCTCTGCCA
>ENA-ORXI01003066-ORXI01003066.1-sediment-metagenome-genome-assembly--contig:-NODE-3066-length-11533-cov-3.276885_pt1 | contig 11533 bp, 7 predicted proteins | sample MGYA00237861_ERZ511468 | MGnify/ENA primary metagenome ERZ511468 (study PRJEB26299, sample SAMN06266213) | sediment metagenome | isolation source: Hudson Canyon methane seep mesocosm | place: USA:Hudson...
AGGAAATGATGATGGCCCACCAATATGCAAAAATCGCTTTCACTAAGTCTGTAAGACAAGTGCAGGAAGAGCAGAATAGTCGTGCAGGTTATGCGGGTATGGATACCGGAGAAGACTACAATTTTTTAATATCTAAAAGAGAAAGTGATTTTATTGGAAATCGCGATAGCTTTTATATGGCGAGTGTAAGCGAAACTGACTGGCCTTATGTTCAGCATCGCGGTGGCCCTAAAGGTTTTCTTAAAGTGATTGATGAACAAACATTAGGATTTGCAGACTACAAAGGAAATCGTCAATACATCAGCACTGGCAATTTTAGAACAAACAATAAAGTGTCACTTATTTTAATGGACTATGCGAATCGTCGCCGTTTAAAAATTATTGGGTACATATCACAGGTTGATGAGGGTGATTGGGGAAAATTTACATCACTAGAAGATGATCATTATAGAGCGCGCGTTGAACGAGCATTTATTATCAAAATAGCGGCTTTTGATTGGAACTGTCCGCAGCATATTACGCCAAGGTATAGCGAAACTGAATTATCTGCATTGATAAAGCCATTGGAAGACAAAATTGCCCAGTTAACAAAACAAGTGAATCATCAGTAAATTAACTAAAAGTGAGCGCCCTTTATTTATTACAGATATTCGACAATTAATCCCTGATATTGACGCGTATATATTACAAAGCTCAACTATTTCGTTAAAAGTTTCGAAAGGATTAGTATTCCTGATTCTAAAAGGGTTGTTTTTCGATAGATGATAGATACTTTAATATGCTTTGGACCATAGCTAACTGGATGCATTGCAAGTGACTCTTCATATCGACTACCTACCACCATATTTTTACTAATAATGGTGTAACCTAAACCCGCAGAAATACAACCTAAAACACCATCGGCGCTACTCATTACCATAACTTCGTCACTTTCTCGGCCAGCCTCTTGCTGCCATAAAATAGCACTTTTTCTATAGCCGCAACCTTCATCTCGCACAAACAGTACAGGATCATTACCACCTTCTATAGGTGTTACCATAACAAGTTCTTCTTGGAAAATTGGGAAGGTTATAAGGTTTTTATGCTTTGGTGCATTACCTAAAGCTGCACAATCAACCTTATTGTTAAGCACAGCTGACACTAGTCGATCACTGGTATCAGTATAAATTTTAGCCCGAATCTCAGCATGATTTTTCTTGAGGTTTTTGAGTGCAAGAGGCATATGAACGGCTGCAAATGTTTCAGGCATACCGACTCTTAGCTCATAACTTCCCTTATCTCGTAAAATGGCGGACCTAGCTTGATACTCTAACTGTATGATCTGACTAGCATAATCACAAAGGTGTTGCCCGCTAGGTGTTAACTGTAACTTTCGGCCAACTAAACTAAATAGCTTTGTGTCTAGCTCTCGCTCAAGTTTTTTTATTCGATTGGTGATGTTGGACTGAACTGTGTGTAGTTTATCAGCAGCACCTTTAATGCCTCCTTCATCAACAACAGCTTTAAATGTCTTCAGTGTCAAAATTTCCATATAGTTCTCTTAATAAGAAGTTTTCATTCTAAATAATTCAATTATTAAGATTAACAGAACAGAGTAATGTTTGATAATGATCTTTGTGCAACAACGCCACGTTCGTGCGTACAACCAATACCTTTATTCACAGGAAAATATCACATTATGTTAATTAATTCTGACCACTCTTGCCTACTCGTCGTTGATATCCAAGAAAAGCTCGCTCCAGGCATACATCAGCCTGAGAAACTTATAGAAAACTGCCGCTGGCTTATTAAAGCTGCACAATTATTCGATATTCCTGTTATGGCTTCAGAGCAATATCCACGCGGCGTTGGCCCAACGGTGGCTCCTTTGCGAGAATTGATTTCAGAAGATTGTATCAAGGATAAACTCATTTTTTCCTGTGCAGATTCACCAGAGTGTCTGGAAATGATTGAACAGCAAAAACGCAACCAAATTGTGATTGTTGGCATGGAATCTCATGTCTGTGTTTTGCAAACAGCTTTACGTCTCCAAGAGTTAGGTAAGGAAGTGTTTGTCGTTGCAGATGCCATTAGTTCACGTGATCCACTCGATATTGAACTTGCTATTGCACGCATGAGCAAAGCGGGCATTCATATTGTCAGCCGAGAAATGGTTGCATTTGAATGGCTACGTGGCTCTGGCGCTCCTCAATTTAAAACGTTTAGTAAAGAATTTTTACAGTAATTTATTAAATACAAAACAGTTTACGGGAATATTTGAACATGATTATTAAAAAAGTAGCAGTCATTGGTGCGGGTACAATGGGGGCAGGAATTGCTGGTCAAGTTGCTAATGCAGGCGTAGAAGTTTGGCTACTCGACCTGCCTACCGAAGGCGATACAAATGCGCTGGCACAACGCGGGCTGGAACGCCTGAAAGACTCAGGTCAACCGGGGTTGATGAGTAAGGAAGTAGAGAGCCTTATTCATATCGGAAATACCCGCGACGATTTTGAACAATTGGCTGACTGTGACTGGATTGCTGAAGCGGTCGTCGAGCGACTTGATATCAAAAAAGACCTTTATCAGCGTCTAGATTCAGTTTGTCATGACCAAGCAATTATAAGCTCTAACACCTCTACTATCCCTATAAGTTTGCTTGTCGAAGACATGCCAAAATCTTTTAAGCAGCGTTTTGCGATCACCCACTTCTTCAACCCTGTGCGGTTTATGCACCTACTTGAACTTGTGCGCGGAGAAGATACCGATTCTGCCGTGATGAAAACACTCGCAAGTTTCTGTGAGCAACAATTGGGTAAGGGTGTGGTTCCTTGTCTTGATACACCAGGATTTCTCGGTAACCGAGTTGGTGTATTCGCGATTCAGTGCGCTCTGCATGCGGCATTTGATCTAGGACTTAATCCGAGTGAAGCAGATGCTATATTTGGTCGTCCGATGGGCATTCCAAAAACCGGTGTTTTTGGTTTATACGACCTTATTGGTATAGATTTAATGTCCGACGTAGTGCAAAGCTTAGTAAATATTCTTCCAGAAGGTGATGCTTACCACCAAGAAGCTGAAAAAATTCCGCTAATGATGCGCATGATTGAAAATGGGCAAACGGGTAATAAACAAGGCAAAGGCTTTTATCGCGATAGCAAAGATGGACGAGAAGTTCTGAATCTTCAAGACGAATGCTACTCTTTTGCCCCTCGCTTAAATCTGCCATTAGCTGAAAAAGCTGAGAAGGAAGGTGTTCAGGCTTTACTCTCAGACGACAGTATACATGGCCAATACGCTTGGCGCGTGTTGTCCCGTACATTAAGTTATGCCGCTTCGTTGATTCCAGAAGTCGGTAGCGATGGGCTAGGTATCGACGATGCGATGAAACTTGGCTACAACTGGGTTAAAGGTCCGTTTGAACTTATCGACGAAATTGGTGTAGATTTATTTATCGAACGCCTTAAAGCCGATGGTATGTCTGTTCCAATATTCCTAGAGGAAGCCGCCGGTTCCAGTTTCTATCGCGTAGAAGGTGGTGAACTACAAACACGCCAATTGGGTGATAGTTGGCAGACTATTCCGCGAGCAGAGAACATCATCCGCTTTAATGAAATGCGTCAAACGATGACGCCACGTAATAGTTGTGCATCGGCAAGTTGGTATGACCTTGATGGAATAGCACTTGTTGAATTTCACTGTAAAGCAAATGCGCTTGATGCAGACTCTATGGCAATCCTAGATGACGCAATTACTCAGGTTGAAAAAGACGGTATGCGCGGTCTTATTGTTCACAACGACGCTCAACACTTTTCCTGCGGTGTTAATTTGCAAGGTGTTCGCGGCTTCATTCAATGCAATGACATGGATGGACTAGATCGCTTTTTAAATCATTTTCAAAAAACAGTGCATCGCATGGCCAAGGCCAAATTTCCCGTTGTTGTTGCGCCAGTCGGCATGTCACTGGGGGGTGGGTTTGAAGTGGTATTGCATGCCAAAGAAGTGATCTGCCACGCTAACTCTGTTATGGGGCTAGTTGAATCAGTGGTGGGTGTGGTACCTGGGGGGGGCGGTTGTAAAGAAACTCTCTATCGCTGGGTTGAAAAACTTGATTGTGGTGAAGACATCAGCGAAGCGTGTTGGAAAGCATTTATGAATTTAGGTATGGGCAAAACAGCAAGCTCGCCTGTTCTCGCTAAAGAGCAGGCGATGATACGTGACAATGATCATTTTATGATGAATCGCGATAGCATGCTTGCTGAAGCAATTGGCGCCATCAATAATCCTGTTAATCAAGTGGTATTCGATAGGCCAACGCTAGCCCTGCCAGGAAAACCTCTGTTTGATAAAATGGTAAATTGGTTGAAGGAGTCACACGAAAAAGGGCTATTCATGGCACACGACGTCATAGTTGGTACCGAAATGGCGCGTATTGTCACCGGCGGAGATGTCGCACCAGGGACTGTCTGGACTGAACAGGATTTCTTTGATGCAGAACGCAGATCTTTTTTAACGCTCGCATCAACAGATTCCACAAGAGAAAGAATTACCACAATGCTAGACAATGGTTCTCCTGTTAGAAATTAAATTAGTTGGAATGCAAGACCCAATCAAACTGAATAAATCGGTATGGAGGCTGGGGGCTATATTGTAGGATATGGTAGATCCCCCACTGAAGTAACTTTAAAAGTATTGGAGGTGTTAGTTGGATATACAAGATAAACCGCATTTTTTTGACAGAACTTGGGGGCAATTACGCCACGTCTGGAATAAGGTTACTGGCAATGATCATGTGCAAAGTTTTGTGCACTTTCGAACTGATTTGCCAGATGAGGATTTACCGCGTCTTCGAGATCAAATACAACGTTGTTTGGAAATGCGTGGAGGCGAAGTGTCGGCGAGGGCTGAAACTGCGATTCTAGGGCATTCCTATCTTGAATTGAACGATGAAGGTCGTTCGCGCTTTCTCAAGGTGCTTGCCACTGATTTTGATGTGGATACAGCGAAAGTGGAGCATGCCATAGCGTGTTGGCATCAATCTGAAGATGCCTCTGATAGGTACGCTAATGTTCAACTATTGCGACAAGCCTTAGAGGCGCCTCGTTTACAATTATTGACTCAGTTCAATGAGTTGCCGGAAGGTGTTAAATTTTTAGTGGATATGCGTGCTGAATTGATGGCGATGAGAGATGATGAACCGGCTTTTAAAGCATTAGAGGGGGATTTGAAACGACTGCTAATCTCATGGTTCGATATCGGCTTTCTCACACTGGAGTGTATTACTTGGGATTCGCCCGCGTCATTGTTGGAAAAACTAATAGCCTACGAGTCGGTTCATGAAATTCAAAGTTGGGACGATCTCAAAAACCGTCTAGATTCAGACCGTCGCTGTTATGCATTTTTGCACCCACACATGCCTGGCGAACCGTTAATTTTTGTTGAAGTGGCACTCACAACTGGGTTGGCTCGAAATGTACAAGATCTTTTGGATGAGACAGCACCAGTAGACGATTTGGAACAAATGGATACGGCCATTTTCTATTCGATATCTAATGCCCAGCAAGGTTTAGCGGGTATTAGTTTTGGTAATTTCCTAATTAAGAGAGTGGTAGCGAAGTTGTCTGAGGAGTTTCCTCATATTAATAAATTTTCCACTCTGTCACCCATTGTAAGTTTCCGCCGTTGGTTAACCCAGCAGTTAGCCAACGATGAACTAGATTTTTTAACTGGCTCTGAGAAGAATGCGGTTGTACTACAGTGTGAGGCGTTAGGTATCGACTCCAGCCTTGAAAAGTTACTTGAAACGCCTAATTGGTCTAAAGATGACCAAATATGTGATGTTTTGCAGCCGCTCTTAACACGCTTAGCTGCGCAATACCTCAGCAAAGAAAAGCGTAGCAATGGTCGAGCTTTTGACCCAGTAGCTCATTTTCACCTGACAAATGGTGCACAAATCGAACAACTAAATTGGATGGGTGATCAATCAGAAAAAGGTTTACACCAATCATATGGGCTTATGGTTAATTATCTCTATCAGCTTGATCGGATTGAATCGAATAGTACAGCGTACGTGGAACGTAGCGAAGCGACTACTTCTCCTGCTGTGAAGGCATTGTTAAAAAAATTGAAATAATACTGAAAATTGAAATTTAGCTGTATTCAGTGCGACATAACTACCGAGAAAAACATAATAGGAAAACAGTATGGAAGATTACCAAGCTCCCCTGAATGATATGAATTTTGTGCTCAACGAGCTAGTGAATATAAAAGCGCTATCTAGCATTCCAGGTTACGAAGAGGCTTTACCAGATTTAGTTTCATGTATTCTTGATGAAGCAGGCAAGCTAGCGAGTGAGGTGATCTCTCCACTTAATGCCCCCGGCGATATGCATGGCGTTAAGATACACAATGAGAATGAAGTGAAGACACCCGAAGGGTTTAAAAATGCTTACCAACAGTTTGCTGAAGGCGGTTGGGGATCGTTGCAGTTTAAACCAGATTATGGGGGTCAAGGTCTACCATTTGCCCTAGCTATTCCTGTGCAAGAAATGTGGCACTCAGCCAATATGGCTTGGGGATTATGTCCGTTATTGACTCAAGGAGCCGTGGAAGCGATACAGGCTAATGCTAGTGAAGCGCTAAAATCCCGTTATCTGCCCCAAATGATAGCTGGACGCTGGAGCGGAACGATGAATCTTACTGAGCCTCAATCGGGCTCTGATATGGCAACTTTACGTACCCGTGCCGAACGCGATGGAGACCATTACCTAATTACCGGACAGAAAATTTTTATCACTTGGGGAGAGCACGATATGGTGGAAAATATCATGCATTTGGTGCTCGCGCGTTTACCGGATGCTCCGCCGGGAGTAAAAGGGATTTCACTGTTTCTCGTGCCCAAGTTTTTAGTCAATGATGACGGTTCTTTAGGTGAACGTAATGATTGTCATGTCGTTTCGTTAGAACATAAGATTGGTATTCACGCCAGCCCTACTTGCATCATGAGTTATGGCGATAATGGTGGTGCGATCGGTTACCTAGTTGGCAAAGAAAATAAAGGTTTGGCCTGCATGTTTAGCATGATGAACAATGCGCGGCTAACGGTGGGGTTACAAGGTGTGGCAATTGCAGAGCGGTCTTATCAATTAGCCAGAGATTACGCCAAGGAGCGTCCTCAGGGTATTGCACCGGGTGAATCTGACTTTGGCATGATCATTAAACATCCAGATGTACGTAGAATGTTAATGACAATGCGAGCACTAACAGAAGCGAGTCGTGCGTTGACCTATGTGGCCTGTGCGAGTGTAGATTATCAAGAAAAACATCCCGATGAGAATGTTAGAAAGTATCATAAAGCGCGGGCAGCCTTATTAACGCCAGTTGTAAAAGGATGGAGTACAGAAGTCGGCCTAGAAGTCACCTCTATTGGCGTGCAGGTTCACGGTGGAATGGGGTTCATCGAAGAAACTGGAGCAGGTCAGTATTACCGCGACGCACGAATCCTACCAATATACGAGGGTACCAATGGTATTCAGGCTTTAGATCTTGTTGTTCGCAAAACTCTGTTCGACAAGGGGGTTGCTATGGATAGTTTGTTGCAAGAAATGCAGGCTCTGGTTGTCGATATTGAGCAGGGAACGAGCACATTGAAGGATGAGGCAAAGGATTTTTCCTGTGGTGTTGAAGCGTTAGCCGATGCCAAAGTACTGTTATTAGAAGAGGCAAAAGGAGACATTAATTGGTCAGGGTCGGTCAGTTTCAATTATTTGATGCTGATGGGATCAGTGTGCGGAGCATGGCAAATGTTAATGGCTGCACAGGTGGCTGAAGCAAAGCTAACGTCTAAAGACAGTGATACTTCTTTTTATACTGCCAAGTTGGCAACGGCACGTTTTTATCTTGACCAGATACTGCCGCGTTACCTAGGCCATGCGGCGATGATCAAGACTGGCAGTCAATCGATTATGGCAATGGATGAGGATTTATTCTAATTTTTATTTGAGGACTAATCATGTATATAAATGGCGAATGGCTGACGACTGAAAAAACTTTTGCGGTCTATAACCCAGCATGTGGGGAAGAGATCGGTCAAGTGGCTGATGGTGGTCGCCATCATGCCGTAATGGCAATTGAAGCAGCTCAGGCCGCTTTTGTTGGCTGGGCTGGAACTACAGCTTACAAACGTTCCGAGTGCCTATATCGCGCCTATGAACTGATGGTGGAACGCAAGCAACACTTAGCGGAGTTGATGACTCGCGAGCAGGGTAAACCTCTTAAAGCATCGCTTAATGAAGTGCAGTATGGCGCCGACTTTTTACGTTGGTATGCCGAAGAAGCCAAGCGGGTTTATGGTGAAACTATTCCTTCTGCCAAGTCAGATCAGCGTTTCTTGATCCACCAGCAACCTGTGGGAGTCGTGGCTGCGATTACACCTTGGAATTATCCCGTTTCAATGATTACTCGTAAGGTGGCGCCAGCTATCGCCGCCGGTTGTACCATAGTGTTGAAACCGGCGGAAGCAACGCCGTTGTGTGCTATGGCGGTGTTTGAAATTTTACATGATGCAGGTATACCTGCCGGCGTGGTGAATCTTGTTACCAGTGCTGATCCCAAACCTATTGGGGAGGAGTTCTGCACCAATATATTGGTTAAGAAATTGACCTTTACCGGCTCTACACTGGTCGGGAAAATGCTCGCCCGTGATGCGGCGTCGCAACTCAAGCGCGTTTCTATGGAGTTGGGTGGCCATGCCCCATTTATTGTGTTCGATGATGCTGATCCGGTACACGCCGCCAAAGGGGTAGCGCTCATTAAGTTTCTTAATGCTGGGCAAGCCTGCATCAGCCCTAATCGTATTTTTGTACAGCGCTCAATAGTAGAGTTATTCCTGAATACGCTTAAAGAACGTATCAGTAAGTTGCAGGCGGGGAATGGACTGGAACCTGGAGTGACAATAGGCCCTTTGGTGAACCAAGCTGCTGTAGATAAAGTAGACAATCAAGTTGTCGATGCCTTGGCTAAAGGGGCAACGTTACTTCATGGAGGGGAGCGGCTGGTCGAAGGAAATATGAGAAATGGGCATTTTTATGCGCCGACCCTATTAAGTAATGTCAGCTCGGATATGTTGATTTATCGCGAGGAAACTTTTGGTCCGGTGGCTGCGGTGATTGCTTTTGATTCTGAAGATGAAGTGTTGGCTATGGCTAATGACACCAACTATGGTTTAGCTGCGTATGTTTATACGCAAAACCTGTCAAGGGCAATGCGTACTTTTGAAGGGTTACAATTTGGAATTATCGGCATTAATGACATTAATCCTACCAGCGCTGCGGTGCCTTTTGGCGGCATGAAAGAGAGCGGGATCGGGCGTGAGGGTGCACGTGATGGTCTAAAAGAGTATTTAGAAACCAAGCTAGGAGGTTTCTCCATTTGATTTACCATAGCTGTTTCTAATAGTGCGAGTGTATATAGATTTAAATATGCGGTGGACAATTCTAAAGTACCACCGTTTCCATAGTTATACCATTTGAAAATGATCACTTAGTTAGTGTAATTGGTATTGCACCGAGTCGAGTTGAAAGGCAATAAGACCAACCTAATCTGGAGTATAATAATGACAAATAAAAATCATCAACTAGCCCAAAATTCAGCCAACTTTGTGCCGTTAACGCCGCTGTCTTTTTTGCATCGAACTGCGGATATATATCCGCAACGCGAGTCTCTGATTTATAACGATCAGCGCTACACATGGTCACAAACGCGCAGTCGTTGTATCCGCATTGCTGCTAGTCTGGCTGCTCGAGGTATTGGTCAAAACGATACGGTATCTGTGTTTGCTTTTAACACGCCTGAAATGTTCGAATGCCACTTTTCGATACCCATGGCGGGCGCTATTTTGAATACCATAAATACGCGTGTTGATGCCCAGACTGTTTCCTACATTATTGACCATGCTGAATCTAAGGCAATTATCGTTGATCGCGAGCTTTGGCCGGTGCTTAAGGATGCATTGAACCGCTGCAAACTGCAACCAGAAATCATCATCATTGATGACTCTGCAGCAACTGAAAAACCAGCTCTGCCAAGCGATCTAGAATTCACTTTCTACCAAGAACTGGTTGATCAGGGTAATGAAGACTTTGCATGGTTAGCTCCGGAAGATGAATGGCAGTCACTCGCACTTAATTACACGTCGGGAACTACAGGCTTACCTAAAGGCGTAGTCTACCACCATCGCGGGGCCTACTTGATGGGAATGGGTACAGCTATGTCTTGGGCGCTACCCTCGCACCCGCGATATCTTTATACGGTCCCTATGTTCCATTGCAATGGCTGGGGACATGTATGGACAATGACTGCGGCAGCAGCAACTATTGTTTGTATTCGTGCGTTTACGCCTAAAACTGTTTTCGCGTTGGTCGAACAGCACGAAGTTACGCATTTCGGCGGTGCGCCAATCGTACTTAATATGCTTGCCAACGCACCCGCTTCGGAACAAATAAAATTTGATCGCACGATTTATGTAATGACTGCTGGAGCACCACCTCCGGCCAGGGTTCTTGAGAGCATGAACCAGTTTGGTTTCGAAGTTATGCACGTATATGGGCTAACCGAAACTTATGGCCATATACTGCAAGCGGCACCGCAAGAAGACTGGAAAGAACAAAGCATTCAACAACAGGCTGAATTGAAATCTCGTCAGGGTGTTCGATTTACGATGACAGAAAGGGTCGATATAATCGATCCTGAAACTGGTGAATCAGTTCCGTGGGATTCTACAACCATGGGGGAAATTGCGATACGCGGTAATACTGTAATGAAGGGATACTTTAAAGATCCAGAAGCAACCGATAAAGTTTTTCATAACGGTTGGTTCATGAGCGGTGATTTAGCGGTGGTTCACCCCGACGGCTATATTCAGGTGAAGGATCGCCTCAAGGATATTATCATTTCAGGTGGAGAAAATATTTCTTCAATCGAAGTTGAGAGTGCTCTTTACAAACACCCCGCAGTGAGTGAAGCAGCGGTAGTAGCACTTGCTGACGAAAAATGGGGTGAAGTACCCTGTGCATTTGTAGAATTAAAGACAGGACAAGAAGTTAGCGAAAATGAGCTCATTCAGTTCTGTGCTAACAACATGGCTCGGTTTAAGCGACCCAAAAAGATAGTATTCGGGGATCTGCCGAAAACAGCTACCGGCAAACTTCAGAAAAATGTGTTGCGAGACCGAATTATTTAGCATTAAGCTGACAGTTGGCTTCTTTCCTCAACATTTAGTCAACACCTGAATTGTATTACCTCTTTACGGGGCTAATTCAATTCAGGTGTTGGCATTATTTTGTGCGCTTGTGGATAAGATTTAGATTTTTATTTGGGGATGTTTATTGCTCAATGCCATATTTTTGTAATATTTGATTATATTCTCCGCTTTGGATTAATTTATCCAACAGGTTATTCATCTTAGTAACACTAAGGGTAGTGTCTTTCTTGATTAAAATCGTGTGCTTATATTCTTGATCCATTTTTGTTGAAATCAATAACTTTGACTTTGCCG
>ENA-ORXI01003067-ORXI01003067.1-sediment-metagenome-genome-assembly--contig:-NODE-3067-length-11527-cov-7.308384_pt1 | contig 11527 bp, 6 predicted proteins | sample MGYA00237861_ERZ511468 | MGnify/ENA primary metagenome ERZ511468 (study PRJEB26299, sample SAMN06266213) | sediment metagenome | isolation source: Hudson Canyon methane seep mesocosm | place: USA:Hudson...
GGATAAAGAGGCAGAGAAATGCTAAGTAAAGAGTTAGAACAAACCTTAAGCCAAGCATTTAGTTATGCTCGAAAACGTTCTCATGAGTTTTTAACTATAGAACACTTGTTGCTTGCTCTATTGGAAAATGGCACCGCTCTAGCTGTGCTAACAGCTTGTGATGCTGATATTACTGCACTGCGACAAGATTTGAGTGATTTTCTTGCTGAGAATGTCAGCACTTTATCAGAAGATAGTGATAGAGAAACTCAGCCAACATTAGCATTTCAACGGGTTCTACAGCGTGCGGTGATGCATGTTCAATCTTCAGATGGTCGTGAAGTAACAGGTGCAAATGTACTTGTATCAATATTTTCTGAACAAAAGTCACAATCAGTTTATCTATTAGAAAAACAAGATATTGCACGTCTAGATGTAGTGAATGCCATTACATATAGTGTCGCAGATGAATCGACGGATACGCCATCTCAAGAAGCGTCTATAGAGCAAGATGGCGAGCAAGAAAGTAAAAGTCCACTTAGTTTATATGCCACAAATCTTAATGTATTAGCTCAAGAAGGTAAGGTCGATCCTCTGATTGGCCGAGCAGATGAGGTAGAACGTACCTTACAGATTTTATGTCGTCGACGAAAAAATAATCCATTATTTGTGGGTGAAGCAGGTGTAGGTAAAACTGCATTAGCAGAAGGCTTAGCACGACGTATTGTTCATGAAGAAGTACCTGAAGTACTTTCACAATCCGTTATATATTCACTAGATATGGGAGCTTTAGTTGCGGGCACCAAATATCGCGGTGACTTTGAAAAACGTTTAAAAGCATTATTACGTGAAATAAGTAAACAAGAACACGCCATCCTATTTATAGATGAAATTCATACATTGATAGGTGCAGGTTCTGCAGGCAATAGTGCGATGGATGCGGCGAACTTATTGAAACCATTATTGGCAAACGGTGAGTTGAAATGTATTGGTTCGACTACATTCCAAGAGTATCGAGGCATTTTTGAGCATGATCGTGCATTGGCTCGCAGGTTTCAAAAAATTGATGTGCCTGAACCATCAGTTGCTGAAACAATCCAAATATTGAAAGGTCTTAAACCCGGCCTAGAAGAGCATCACGATGTTCGTTATACCAATGCTGCTTTAGAGCAAGCTGCAGAACTCGCTGATCGACATATTAATGATCGTTTCTTACCTGATAAGGCAATTGATGTATTAGATGAAGTAGGGGCAGCACAACGCATTTTACCTAAATCAAGACGCAAGAAAATGATTGGTGTCACTGATGTGCAGAATATTGTTGCTAAGATAGCTCGTATTCCTGCTAAAACAGTTAATAATACGGATAAAGATAATTTACGTAGTCTCGATACTAATCTAAAACATGTCATCTTTGGTCAAGATGAGGCAATTTCAACATTGTCGTCGGCCATTAAAATGGCTCGCTCTGGCCTAGGTCATCCAGAACGTCCAACAGGTGCTTTCTTATTTGCAGGCCCTACTGGTGTCGGTAAAACAGAAGTTACGCGTCAATTAGCCCTTAATTTAGGGGTTGAATTGATTCGATTCGACATGTCAGAGTATATGGAAAGTCATACTGTTTCTCGCTTGATTGGTGCGCCTCCAGGTTATGTTGGTTATGACCAAGGTGGTTTGTTAACAGAAGCGGTTACAAAACAACCTCATGCCGTATTGTTACTTGATGAGATTGAAAAAGCACATCCAGATGTATTTAACTTACTCTTGCAAGTGATGGACCACGGTACGCTAACTGATAATAATGGTCGTAAGGCTGATTTCCGTAATGTAGTGCTCGTTATGACGAGTAATGCTGGTGCACAGGAAATGGGCAGGTCATCTATGGGCTTTACAGAGCAAGATCATCAAACTGATGGCATGGAAATCATTAAACGTGCATTCAGCCCAGAATTTCGTAATCGTTTAGATGGCATAATCCAGTTTAAACCACTCTCTCAAGATGCTATCTTACGTGTTGCTGATAAAGCGGTACTTGAGCTTGAAATGTTATTGCAAGATAAACATGTCACACTTGAAATTGACAGTGAAGCTCGCCAGTGGCTAGCAGAACATGGCTACGATGTATCGATGGGTGCAAGACCGATGGCTAGACTTGTTCAAGAAAAGATTAAACGTCCATTAGCTGATGAATTATTGTTCGGACAATTAAGTGAAGGTGGCCATGTCAGAGTAGTACTTCGTGATGGTGAATTGGCACTTGATTTACTAACAGAAACCGAATCGGCATAGCACCCCCCATTTGGAGGGGGAGAGTACCTACTACTCGCTCTAAATGCCATATAGTGCAAAATAATAATTTACTTATTTTAAAAGTTATTCACTCATTAATTTCTGTTATGAATCTAATATCAAGGAAGCTTCGCTAAGTGGTTGATTTGTAATATTGATATCATAAGCTATTGATTTTAAATGGAAATTTAAAGGTGGTTAAAAAGTGACCATTTTGTGTGTGTGTCAATCATATGAGGCACTTACAGATTTTCAAAGTGCTTATCAACAGAGTTATCCACAGATAATGTGGGTAACTTTACAGTTTTATGACAGAGCAAAGTCTATGCCAACACGCCTATAATTCAATACCTTTTTGAGCTTGAATTCCGGCACGAAAAGCATGTTTAACATCATCAATGCGACTCACTGTATCAGCGACCTCAATGATCGCATCTGGTGCCCCACGACCCGTAATGATGACATGTTGCATATCAGGGCGATTAGCAAGATCTGCAATAATAGTATCAATATCAAGATATTTCATTTTGAGCACAATATTGAGCTCATCAAGTAATACGACATCGATAGTAGGATCGCTCAATAACCGTTTACAAACTTCCCAACCAGCTTCTGCCGAAGCAATGTCTTGTTCTAGATTTTGTGTGTCCCAAGTGAAACCATCCCCCATGACATGATATTCAACTTCATCAGGAAAACGACGGAAGAAGGTTTCTTCTCCAGTACTACAAGCACCTTTAATGAATTGCACAATACCCACTCGCATATTATGACCTAGCGCACGAGCAACCATGCCAAAGCCAGAAGAGCTTTTACCTTTACCATTACCAGTGATACAAAGTAATAATCCCTTATCTTTGTCAGCGTGTTGGATTTGTTCATCCACCACTGACTTTTGGCGTTTCATTCTTTTTTGGTGGCGTTGGGTTTTATTCTCAGTCATAGAAGATAGATTATACGCAAAGAGTATGGCGGGTAAAGTTATTTACCCGCCATATATTGTAGTATCGAATCTAGTAATTAAGAAACTCAATACCAACATAACCTGCCAAGCCAAGGGCTTGAAAGTTTAGTGCAGGCTCATATTTCTTGTTTCCAAGGTTGTCTACACGGGCGAACACCCTAGTTTGGGGCGTTACCTGGTAGTTAGTCGCTACATTGATAATGCTATACCCTCCGACTTTAACCGTGTTTCCAAAAGCTTCAATATCTAAACGGCTTCCCGTGTACTGAAGACTTGTAGTAATTGTCATTTTATCAGTTGGATAGAAGCTTAGAGAGGCGCTTGCTTTGTGTTTAGGTCTGCGGACAAGCTCTGTGTCAGTGGTATCTTTATCTTCAACACTAGTGTAAGTATAGTTAAAGTTGATGCCTAAATTATCAAAAGCTTGGATATTTAAACTACTTTCTACACCATGAATGTCAACTTCATCGATGTTGATAGTTGTGCTGTTGCCACCTGAGTACTTTATGGTCATTAGGTCTTCAATATTACTTTTGTAATATGTCAGATTCGCATTTATTTTATTATTCCATAAACTCTGTTCGAGACCCATTTCCCAACCTTGGCTTGTTTCAGGTTTTAGACTTGGATTTCCAGTATAAGCACCGTAGTTATTTGGTTGGTGGCCATGTAATTCATAAATTGATGGAGCTCTGAAGCCTGTACCATAGGCTGCATGAACCCTAGTTAGATCTGATAACTGATAACTTGTTGTAGCTCGGTAACTAGTTTCAGCACTAAAGTCATCCGGCTCATCATAGCGTATGCCTAAAGTAGTAATAAATTTGTCATTGAAACGAATTTGATCTTGAATATAGGCTGATTTTGTTTGTCTATCTGAGTGAGTGTTCTGGGTTATTATGTAATGACCAAGTCCAGTATCACCAAAACTAGTGAACCCATCTGTATTCACCTTTTCATCCTCGTACTCTAAACCGATAGTTAACGTTTGATTGTTAAAAAACAACAAATCATTTTGGAGGCTAAATTTATTTTTTATTCCTTCAAATAATGTATCTTCTAATGTTTCTGTAACGTTTCGACGCCCATCTTTATTTTTTCGTTCAATATCTGTTCTTGCAATGCTGAATGTTGATTTCCATTGCTCATCAAAAAATAAGCCGATAAAGTTAAGGCCAAGGAAAAGTTGCTCACTATCGTTTGTTCTATCTATATCTTCTGATGTAAACCCATCGATATCACTTTGTGACTCTATATAACGGGCGGAAAAGTTGACTTCAATGTTATTAAGGGCTTGCCATCCTAGTTTTGTCGAAAAGACCTTGTTGTCATAGCCATCATCATCTGAAATCCCCCCTGCGGTTAAATACCTTTCAGGAGTAATACTTTCTCCATCAGTTCTAAGTAGTCCCATAGATGCGGAATAACTTACGTTACTATTAGAACCTGACAAGGAAAGAGTTTCATGGTGGGTTGAGTTCATCCCCACTTCAACTTTTCCTCTTATTTTAGTTTTTCCGTCACCTGTACGCGTTCTTATGTGTATGACGCCACCAATTGCATCTGATCCATAAAGAACACTTTGAGAGCCACGTACGATTTCAATACTTTCTATATCTTCAAGAAGAAAGTTAGCAAAATCAAAGCTGGCTGTAGGTGAGCTAGGATCGTTCATTTCAATACCATCGATTAAAACCATCGTATGTTCAGACTTGGTTCCTCGCATAAATACGGAAGTTTGTGAGCCCTTGAGTCCTGCCTGTACGATATGCATTCCAGGAACATCCTGCAATGCATCAGTTAATGTTTGAAATTGTCTTAGTTCAATCTCTGCTGCAGAGATAACGGTGACAGAGCTTCCAAGTTGGTTAATATTTGTAGGTGTTCTTGTTGCAGTGACAACCATTGTGTCAAGTTTGGTTGTTGAATATGCATATGAGGGTAAAGCAATAAAGGGAAGTGATAATAAGGGTAAAGCGAGTAGTCGATAAGACATGATGTTGCACCTAGGTAATGCTAGATTCCCACCCGGGATCTAGCGATCATAAATAACCATGTGCGAGGGCGTAAAATTTGAATAGCGTTTATATCGCCCGCCGCAATATGGATGTGTAATGTAATAGGCCGGTCTCCGGACTTGCGAGTTGGGTATTAAAATAGATCGCCTTCCCATGTATAAAAAACACAGTGGCGTGTGATCTATTTACTCGTTTACCGTTGCGGGGGCAGTATTGGAATTGAAAGCTCAAAAGAGGCTACGCACCAATTTCCCGATTATCTCTCAACCATCGAATGGAGAGAGCACCTGTTACAAGGGCGGGAACTATATAGAACAAAGCTATATACGTCAATTTAATAGCTAGAAATCATTAATATGATATATATTGACCTAGAACAATAAAATTCCACCTTAGAACCTTTAATTTTATTATTCTCTACTAAATAAAAAGGTATTATAGTTGGACTTACTAATATCGGAATTATTAAAATAAATGACTATCAATGAACCAATATCTGAACAAAAAATAGTTAGACTTCCAAGTCTGAAAAAATATTTTATGGTGATAACGGTTATCTTAATTATTGCGATTTTGTTGGGTCAACTGTACCAAGATTTTCATCGCAAACAAGAGCACTTGGATTCAGAACGTATTCATATATATCAGAAACAGAGTTTATTAGTATCTGAGGTGATGGACAGCATGCAATTACTACATGCAAGCTCTAATGATAGCTCCGAGGGTGAAGCTACACGAAAATTATTAAGAAATACAAAACAGATAATGTATTTAAAAGAACTTGTAGCAGAAAAAAATGAACAACGAAATTTGGCTGCCGATAATAAATTGTTAGCTAAGCAAGAAATAAAGTTAGTATTTTATATTGATGAACTTTTACTTGTCGTTAACGAGGTATTAGCTTCTATAGAGGCTGATGCTATTGATAAAAGTGTTGTATCCCAGCTATATAAACAATTTTCCCCTCGTTATATTCAATATCAGGATGAAAGTGAGCGTTTCATCGAAAAATTAAGTAATTTTTTAGAAAAAGAGTCTTATGAACATCGAATAGTTCTTTGGAGTGTTGTCAACATTATCATGTTGTTAGTTATTATTGTTGGTTTGGTATTTTATCGATTAATTTCAGGACTAGTTAAGAACCAGTTTGCACTGCTTGAAGAAGATAATCAATTACGCAAGAAAAATGAACAGATACATGCAGAACATGCTGGATTAATGACTGAGCAAAAAATGAAAATGCAGTCTATTTTAGATTCGACTGTTGATGCAATTGTGACAATTACAATGGATGGTCGTATTGATTCATTTAACAAAGCTGCTGAGACCATGTTTGGCTACCCAGCGGAGTTTATTCTAGGGAAAAGCGTTAAAACCTTAATGACAATGCCATTTTCCTCTGATTATGATGGCTACTTTCGCGATTATCTTGAAACTGGAGATACTAGTATATTTGGTCAAGGACGAGAAGCTGTCGCTAAACGTGTCGATGGTAGTGAATTTCCGATCTATATATCAGTCAATGAGATTGAAGGATCAGAACCAAAATTGTTAACAGGTATTATTCAAGATATTACCCGATGGAAAAAATCTGATGCAAAATTACAACAAACTATGGCGGAGTTAGGAGCTAAGCAAGAGCTGTTAGAGAATGAAGAAAAAATCGCTCGTCATGTATTTGAAAATATTACAGCGAGTAATAATGATAGTTTGCCTGAAATATCCTCATGGTGTGAACCGATGGGGACATTCAGTGGAGATCTGATGCTCTCTACATTATTACCTTCAGGCGCTCTTAGGGTTATTTTATGTGACTTTACAGGGCATGGTTTGCCAGCAGCTTTGGGAGCAGTACCCGTATCATCTATACATAGTGCTATGGCACAAAAAGGTTTGCCATTAGAAATTCTGATGGAAGAATTAAATAGTAAATTAAAAGAGTTATTACCAACGGGTATTTTCTGTTGTATTGCAGGGATTGATATTGATGCAACACGAACATTTGCTCGTATTTGGAATGCGGGATTACCAGATGTCATGTTAGTCGGACAATCTGGTGAAATAAAGCAGAAAATCAAGTCTATACATTTGCCTCTTGGGGTCGCTAATTATCAACAAGATGAAATGCATTGTGAGGATATACGCCTAGAAACAGGTGATGCTATTTATATCTATAGTGACGGCATAACCGAAGCTGAAAATCAGGCTGGCGATATGTTAGGTCAAGCAAATTTTGAGCAAATTTTGGCGACTGAAATAGATGAAAATGGTCGGTTAATGGATATTAGAAGTACGGTCAATAGATTCATGGATGGCACAGCTCTAACAGATGATCTTTCACTAATAGAAGTAAAAACACTAGTCACAATGGAAGATATTACCTTAGAATCGTAGCTTATTCTGATTATTAGTGGCCCAAAAATGACTGATTCCTATAAAGAACAAGGCTTTGCAACTCGTGCTGTTCGCGCAGGACAACAACGAACTCATGAAAATGAGCACTCAGAACCCATGTTTCTCACATCAAGTTATGTATTTGATAATGCTGAGCAGGCCGCTGCTCGTTTTGCTGGTGATGAGCCCGGCAATATTTATTCACGCTTCACCAATCCAACAGTACGCACATTTGAACAGCGCTTAGCATCATTAGAAGGTGCTGAGTCAGCAGTGGCGACCTCATCAGGCATGTCTGCAATCTTATCGACCTTTATGGGCTTATTATCTGCTGGTGATCATATTGTTTCCTCACGCAGTATTTTCGGAACAACACGGGTACTGTTTGATAAGTACTTAGCAAAATTTGGAGTGGAAACTGATTATGTTGCTTTAACAGACCTTGAAGACTGGCAACAAGCAATCAAGCCAAATACAAAGGCCTTATTTTTAGAAACGCCTTCAAACCCAATGAATGAAGTGGCTGATTTGGCTACATTGTCAGCTTTAGCCAAAGCTCATGGTTGTTTATTGATTGTTGATAATTGTTTTTGTACACCAGCATTGCAACAACCTCTTGCTTTAGGGGCTGATATTGTTGTGCACTCGGCAACAAAATATATTGATGGTCAAGGACGTTGTGTGGGTGGAGCGGTGGTAGGCGATGCACAACTGGTTGGCGAAGAAGTGTATGGGTTCTTGCGTACGGCTGGGCCAACAATGAGTCCATTTAATGCGTGGACATTCCTCAAAGGTCTTGAAACACTTGAGTTAAGAATGAATGCTCACTCAGCAGCAGCACTGCAGTTGGCGAAGTGGCTAGAAGAGCAACCAAACGTGACTCATGTATTTTATGCTGGATTACCAGACCATCCTCAGCATGAGCTTGCAAAAAAGCAGCAGTCTGCATTTGGTGGCATTATTGCATTTGAAGTGAAAGGTGGACAAGAAGGGGCTTGGAAACTTGTCAATTCGACACAATGGTTATCAATCACTGCTAACCTCGGCGATACAAAAACAACCATTACTCACCCCGCAACAACAACGCATGGCCGGTTGACAGAAGAGGCTCGTGCTGAAGCAGGAATTACTGATGGCATGTTACGAATTTCTGTTGGTCTAGAATCAGTTGAAGATATTCAAGCTGATTTACAACATGGATTAGGATTACTTTAAGATTTAAAATAATAGGCATAAAACCTGCATAAAACATAACCAAGTTTATCTATACGTCAGATAACCGTCTTTATTTTTCAGTCGGTTAGCAGATGTAAGTAATAAAAAACAATAGGTTATAAGTTTATGCTTCGTTTTGGAAAAGTTGTCAGTCTTTTGATGTTATTGGTATTAATAATACCAATGCGGCAAGTTTACGCCACTAGTACAGAGCCTGTAAGTGATGTCAGAATCTTAATTGATGTCTCTGGCAGCATGAAAAAGAATGATCCAAGTAACCTCCGCTCTCCTGCATTAAGACTTATTGTTGGTTTATTGCCAGATGATGCGAAGTCAGGTGTGTGGACATTTGGACAATACGTCAATATGTTGGTGCCATTCCGTGAAGTTAATGATGCATGGAGATTAGAAGCAGAGCGGCAATCAACGCAAGTGCATTCATATGGTTTATTTACTAATATCGAACAAGCATTAAATAAAGCCACAGCAAATCAAAAAGGGAACAACCCTAAGTATCGACGTAGTGTGATTTTGTTGTCAGATGGTTTAGTTGATGTATCGACTAACATCGATACGAACCAAACATCACGTCAACGTATTATTGATGACATCGTCCCAAGATTAAAGAAAGCAAATGTATCAGTTCATACCATTGCCTTATCAGATACGGCTGATCATGAATTATTACGATCCATTTCCTTAGCGACAGATGGCTGGTATGAGCAAGTTGATACTGCCGACGCTTTGCAGCGGGTCTTTTTACATTTGTTTGAAAAAGCAGCTAAACGCGATACGGTTCCTTTATTAGAAAATAATTTTAAAATTGATGATAGCGTTAGCGAAATGACACTATTGGTTTTCAAACGAGAAGGAGCAAAAGAAACAATATTACTGCTACCAGATCAATCACGAATTAGTGTTAATGAGAGACCTAATAATGTACGTTGGCATGATGAAGAAAATTATGATTTGATCACTGTAGATAATCCATTATCAGGTGATTGGCAGATAGATGCTGACGTTGATCCAGATAATCGAGTGATGGTAGTAACAGATTTAAAACTACAAGCAACAGACTTGCCTAATAATATCTTGATTGGTGAAACATTTGATTTTGATGCAAGCTTGACCGAAAAATCTGAAATAATTGTTAGACAAGATTTCTTGAAATTAGTAGATGCACAGCTAAAAGAAGAATCGGAAATAACAGATGCGGTTGAAACTAGCTTGAACGAAGCTCAGAAAGAAGGTGTATATCGGACACATGTTGGAGAAGCATTCCAGCCAGGTCGAAATGATGTCGTTATTACTTTCAAAAGTGCTACATTTGAGCGAGAACGCAGACAAAGCATTAATGTTGTGGAAACACCATTTGAGATTAATGCTGAACAGTTAGGCGATCAAGAAACTCGTACTCACCGATTAACGTTAAAACCTGATGTGGACTTAATTAAGACAGATAAACTCACCATTGCGGCAATGCTCACAGCCGAAGATGGCAGTGAATGGTCATATGATGTAATGCAAAGCTCTGAACTGGAATGGCAGTTAACATTGGCTGATTTAGAAGAGGGCCAGGAATATAGTGTGGCACTTCAAATTCGAGGCGAAACAGTGAAAGGACGCAGTTTATTCTTAACACCAGAGGCGATTATTTTAGAAGATAAATTGTTTGTGCCTGAGCCCGAAGAAGTCAGCGAAGAATTAGAACAAACTATTGGTGAAGAACAAACAGAAGATGAAGTTATAGATAATGAAGAGTTGATGCCAGAGTCAATTATTGATGAGATGGCAGAAGATGAAGACTATTTATTGACTGAAATAGATGATGAATTATCTGGGGACGACGAATTACCATTTGATGAGAATTTCGATATGAGTAATGACCCTGTTTCTAGTGAGAGTGGAGCGTTGTCACCAGCAAGTAAATTAGCGGTTGGCAATGGGATTATTCTTTTCCTAGTTGTGATGGCAATATTCTTCTGGCGACGTAAAAGTTCAGCCAGTACAAATCCAGGAGATCAATTATAAATGGATATGACAGACCCAATTTTACAAATGTTGGCTTACGAGTTAGCAGCAATTTTCGCAGCCCTAAGCATTTGGCTTATCTTACGTGCGAGTAAGAAAAATAAGGCAACGAATGAGGCCGCTTCAAAAGCAGTAAAAAGATTAAAAAGATCTAAAGAGAAGCGGGTTGAAGCTTTAATGGAAGTCTTGGCTGATAAGTATGATTTGCATGGTGAAGCCTTAAATCAAAAAGGAACGGAACTCCAAGAACGAGAACAGCAAATATACAAAACAATATTAAAACTATTCGTTGAGCAAGATAGTAAATCTTTAATTTCTTTTTCAGGTCAATTAGAGGATGCGATAAATGCTTGTTTAGATTTATTACCTATTGGTGGACTAGTTGATGTTGAAAACGCTAGTGATTCACCAGAGCTAAGTGAAAAAATATCAGAAATGAGTTCGAAATTAGACTTGTTAATAGCACAAGAAAAACAGGTTGAGATTTCACAAGATATTGTTACCGAGACCGAGACCGAGACCGAGACCGAGACCGAGACCGAGACCGAGACCGAGACCGAAGCAGAAGCAGAAGCAGAAGCAGAAGCAGAAGCAGAAGCAGAAGCAGAAGCAGAAGCAGAAGCAGAAGCAGAAGCAG
>ENA-ORXI01003068-ORXI01003068.1-sediment-metagenome-genome-assembly--contig:-NODE-3068-length-11526-cov-11.232247_pt1 | contig 11526 bp, 11 predicted proteins | sample MGYA00237861_ERZ511468 | MGnify/ENA primary metagenome ERZ511468 (study PRJEB26299, sample SAMN06266213) | sediment metagenome | isolation source: Hudson Canyon methane seep mesocosm | place...
AAGTCGTTTGGGTATGACTTCCAGTGGAATAGGATTGTAATGACAGACTTAATAACAATGATAAGAAACTTTTTTCGCTTAACGCTCTGGCAAGATCTGCCAGCACAATCGAATTTTATTTTGCGCTGGTTAATAAATAGCCTGCGTGTCAGTTTTATTGTGGTTAGAGAGCTTGCCACCGGTGATTTAAACCTACGAGCAATGAGTCTTGTTTTTACAACATTATTGTCACTTGTTCCTCTTATTGCCGTTGCTTTTTCGGTGTTAAAAGCATTTGGGGTACATAACCAAATAGAACCATTTTTACTTGGGGTGTTAGAACCGTTAGGACCGCAAGGGCCTGAAATAACAGGGAATATAATTGGTTTTGTACAGAATGTTAAAGTTGGAGTCTTAGGTTCGTTAGGTGTGGCGATGTTGTTTTACACCATCATCGCGTTAATACAAAAAATTGAGAATGCCTTTAATTTTGTTTGGCGTGTAAAACGGGCTAGAAGTTTAGCTAGGCGGTTTACGGATTATTTAAGCGTTGTGATGATTGGTCCAGTCTTGGTTGTCACCGCGATGGGGGTTGCAGCAACAGTGATGAATAATGATGTTGTGCAAAGTATGCAAGCGATAGAGCCCTTTGGTACTTTATTATTATTTGGCACTAAATTAATCCCTTATATGATGATTATTCTCGCCTTTACATTCTTATATATGTTTATACCGAATACTCGAGTTGAGCTTAAATCAGCACTAGTGGGTGCTGTAGTGGCTGGGGTACTTTGGGTTTCAGTCGGTAAGATCTTCGCTTCTTTTGTTGCCTCATCATCAAACTACACAGCAATATATTCGAGCTTTGCGATATTATTCTTTTTTATGATTTGGTTATATCTTGGCTGGTTAATCTTATTGACGGGATCTCAAGTAGCCTTTTATCTTCAACATCCAAACCTAGTCAGTTTGGGCGGGCGTTCCTATGCTTTAAGTCCTCGCCTGCGAGAAAAAGAAGGCTTATGGTTAATGGTGATAATTGCACGCCAGTTTTATCAGCAGAAACAAGCATATAGTTTTCAAGACTTGGAACAAGAAACAGCGCTCACGGCAGATGTTTTACAAGAGCTACTTGTCACGCTTGAACAAGATTCATTATTGCTTGAACTCGCAGGCGATGAACCACGATATGTACCTGCCACAGATAGTTCTGAAATAAGTGTAAAACAAATTTTAGATTGTTTACGCACAGCTGAAGAATCTAGAGGGATGATGTCTAAAAGCAAAGTAGAAGCCCCGATTAAAACTTTATTGCAGCAGCTGAGTGATAGTCAGGAAACAACGCTATCAGGATTAAACTTACGTGAATTAAGTATGGGGAAAGTGAGTGGTGAGTAAATCTTCACTGGCAGGTGCAAAAATTTTATTAGCCGTAACAGGCAGTATTGCTGCCTATAAATCCGCAGATTTAGTCAGGCGACTGCAAGATGTTGGGGCTGAAGTACGAGTGGTCATGACCAAGGCTGCCTGTGAATTTATTACGCCACTGACCATGCAAACTTTAAGTGGTCACCCTGTTGCTATAGATTTACTTGATATTGTTCAAGAGTCGACAATGGGCCATATTACTTTAGCTCGCTGGGCTGACTGGGTGTTAGTGGCACCGGCAAGTGCAGACTCAATTGCCAAATTAGCACAAGGTAGAACAGATGATTTACTCTCTGCATTATGTTCAGCTAGTGAGTCCCCACTTGCAATCTGTCCCGCGATGAATAACAAAATGTGGACAAATCCTGCTACACAAGATAATTTACAGACATTGAAAAAAAGAGGAGTGCAAGTGCTTGGGCCTGCGAGAGGGGAACAAGCATGTGGGGAGCAAGGTGAAGGTCGCTTGCTTGAGCCTGACGATATTGTGAATGAGCTGGCACACTTAGCGGTGCCAAAAGAATTAACCGGACAACGTGTTGTTATCACTGCAGGACCAACACATGAACCGATTGATCCTGTTCGATATATAGGCAACAGAAGTTCAGGGAAAATGGGTTTTGCAGTTGCTAAAGCTGCTGCTGAAGCAGGAGCTGATGTGGTTTTGGTGGCAGGACCAGTACATGTCACAAGCCCTACAGGGGTGAATAGAGTAGATGTTAAAACTGCTCAGCAGATGCATGATGCTGTGATGGATAATATGACTGAATGTGATATTTTCATTGCCTGTGCAGCAGTAGCTGATTACCGACCAGAACAGCTTGAAACAAGAAAAATAAAAAAGACAGAACAGGACAACTTACAATTAAATCTAGTGCCTACAATAGACATTATATCGGCAGTGGCAGAAAAAGGGGTGAAGCCTTTTGTTGTAGGCTTTGCAGCTGAAACAGATGATGTGACAGCTTATGCACAAGATAAATTAGAACGTAAAAAATTAGATATGATTGCTGCAAATCATGTTGGTGACGGAATCGGCTTTGCCGTTGATGAAAATGCTTTACAGGTTTTTTGGCCTGAAGGTTCGCAGACTTTGCCATTGGCAGCTAAAAGTCAGTTGGCACGAGATTTAATGACACTTATTATTGAGCAATATAATGCAAAAAATTCAATTAAAAATTCTTGATTCACGACTTGGCGATACGATTGAATTGCCAGATTATGCAACAAGTGGCTCGGCGGGTTTAGATCTACGAGCTTGTCTTGATGATAATATTACGATTTCCCCAGGCGAAACAGTTTTGATCCCTACGGGTTTAGCAATTCATATCGATGATCCTTCGCTTGCTTCTGTCTTATTGCCGAGATCAGGTTTGGGCCATAAACATGGTATTGTATTGGGTAATTTGGTTGGCTTGATCGATAGTGATTATCAAGGGCAGGTTTTTGTATCATGTTGGAATCGAAGTCAGACTCCTTTTGAAGTTGTTGTGGGTGAGCGTATTGCTCAGATGGTATTCGTACCTGTCGTACAAGTAGCTTTTGAGCAAGTAGATGAGTTTACTAGTTCAGAACGAGGTACGGGCGGTTTTGGTCATACTGGACGTAATTGATTAAAGATAAGGGATAGCAATGGGTAGTTTAGCTAAGCTTGCATTATCATTAGGAAATAAGGCCTTTGCTGCTGTGGCATTGGTTGTTAGTTGTCTTGCTGTCGTTGCCGGGTTTTTTGGCTTGCAGCAGTTATCTGCTCAGCAGTACCAAAATGCACAAATTAGCCACCAGAAACAGGTGACTGCACAATTATTTACGCTAACATCAGCTAAGATTGAAGCTCTAGAAAAACAAATGAGTTCAATTGCCAAGTCTCCTAAAGTTGTGTCTCTTTTAATGAGTAATAACGCTACGGAAATTGAAATTCAAGAGCAAGAACTAGCCTCTTTCTTCCCCAATGCATTAAAAACATGTTTAATTTCAGCGGGTGTCGATGATGTTGATCCCTATGCCTGTATTCCTATTTCATTTGCTACTTTAAATAGTCTGAGGCAAGCAAAAAAAGATGGCTTGGCCTTAATGGGCTTGATGAAAAGAGGAGCAGATGATGCTCATCTATTAATGGCGCATCGCGTAATAAATAATTCAGACACCGTTGTGGGGGTATTAGTAGTCACGCTGAACCCTAATGTTGTCCAAGGTTTTTTGGATGATTCGCCTGATTTCCGAGGTTATATAGAGTTACAACAAGGCACAAAAAAAGTAGCTGTATTAGCTAGTCATGGTGATGTGAACAAGAAACAAGGTAATGCTGATTTTGTTCAGAAAATCCCTAATACCTATTGGAAAATTGCATACTGGCCTCAACAAACAAGCAGCACCACCACATCTTCAATAGTCGGTTTAGGAATCGTTATAGTTATTATTGTCTTGATGTGGCTATTGCGAGAAGGCTTTAGGAGCTTTTTGTTTAAGCGAGATGTTGCTACATTGAGGTTACAACTTGCTGACTTGAAGTTAGGATCCTTAAAGCCGAAATATCCCCTATCTTTTAGTGCTTTAAACACTATTGAGCGTGATGTTCAGCAGCTGGGTAGGGAAAATTATCATGCTACTGTTAAAAAAGGTGCAACAGCAGATAGTATTAGTAAAAAAATGGAAGCAAATGATCAAGATAACCCGGATGAATTAGACATGCTCCAAGAGGTGGTTGATATTGATCCTACTATCTTTAAAGCCAATGATATTCGAGGTATTGTCGGTGAAAATATCAATGAAGAGATTATTAAAGCGATTGGTCAAGCCATTGGTAGTGAGGCGGGTGAACAGGGGCAAACTAGAATGGTTGTCGGACGAGATGGACGCCTATCAAGTGCAGGTCTTAGTAATGCATTAATTGAAGGTATCCTGTCGACGGGTTGTGATGTGCTTGATATTGGCGAAGTACCAACCCCTGTCATGTATTTTGCTTGCGAACAAATGGGCACACATTCAGGTGTGATGGTGACAGGAAGCCATAACCCTACTCAATATAATGGCTTGAAAACATTAATCGCAGGTCAAATATTATCAGGTGACAAATTACAGTCTATTTACCATCGACTTCACCAAGCTAATTTCCGAACTGGCGAAGGTGTTGTATCCGAAGCGAATGTAGCGAGCGATTATATTGGGAGAATTACAGGGGATATAAGACTGGCTCGTTCAATGAAAATCGTTATCGATTGTGGCAATGGCGTTGCAGGAGCTATTGCACCTACCTTATTTAAAGAATTGGGTTGTGAAGTTATAGAGTTGTATTGTGATGTTGATGGCAATTTCCCTAATCACCATCCTAACCCAAGCATTCCTGAAAATTTACATGATTTAACCGAGGCTGTTCAAAAGCATGGTGCAGAGTTAGGTTTGGCATTTGATGGCGATGGAGATCGACTAGGAGTAGTCGATGGCTATGGCGTTCCAATTTGGCCAGATCGCTTAATGATGCTTTTTTCACAAGATGTTTTATCTCGAATGCCGGGTTCAGTCGTTGTTTATGACGTAAAATGTACTAATTTGCTGGGTGAAGAAATTTCTAAAGCGGGTGGTGAGGCCATTATGACTAAGTCTGGCTACTCCTTTATCAAACATGAAATGCAGGAACGTGAGGCACAGTTAGCAGGTGAAATGAGCGGACATATTTTCTTCCAAGAACGTTGGTATGGTTTTGATGATGGTTTGTATGCTGGAGCTAGATTACTAGAATTATTATCTGATGATTTAATGCAACGTCGAGCAACTGAGGTCTTTTCAGCGCTACCAAATAGAGAAGGAACCGCTGAAATTCTTGTCGAAATGGAAGAGGGGGAATGTACACGATTCATTCGACAACTGGCTGGAGAAGGACGTTTTGATGGTGCTGATATCATTACTATAGATGGTCTTAGAGCTGAATACCCAAATGGCTGGGGTTTAGTGCGAGCATCGAATACAACGCCAGGGCTAACACTGAGGTTTGAAGCCGATTCTATAGATGAGTTACACGATATTCAGCAGCGATTTAAGCAGCAAATGTTGCAAATCAAACCTACCCTAATATTGCTTTTTTAAGAAGAGAATAAATTGAGTTCAAATAGTCAAAGTACACAACATGTTACACAGGTTTTAACCGAGGCATTACCGTATATACAGCGTTTTAAAGGTAAAACTCTCGTTATCAAATATGGTGGTAATGCCATGGTTGATGAGGAGTTAAAAAATAGTTTTGCCCGCGATGTGGTTTTATTAAAAGCCGTTGGGATCAATCCTATCGTTGTGCATGGTGGTGGCCCACAAATTGGTGATTTATTAAAACGAGTTGGTAAAGAAAGCGAGTTTATTGGCGGCATGCGCGTGACAGATAGCGAAACCATGGATGTGGTAGAAATGGTGCTAGGAGGTCAAGTTAATAAAAGTATCGTTAATCTGATTAATACACATGGCGGTCGAGCTGTAGGTTTAACGGGTAAAGATGGCAGTTTAATTTGTGCTGAGAAATTACATGTTTCGCGTAATAGTGATGATCCTGCTGTTAATGTTTCTGAATTAATAGACTTGGGTCATGTAGGTAAAGTTAAAAGTATTGATACTCAAGTTATTGATATGTTAATTCAAAGCGATTTTATTCCTGTCATTGCCCCAATAGGTGTTGGCTCAGAAGGTCAGTCATACAATATTAATGCTGATCTTGTTGCTGGTAAAATGGCTGAAGTACTACAAGCTGAGAAGTTAATCTTATTAACGAATACAGCAGGGTTATTAGATAGTGAAGGTAGTTTGTTAACAGGATTGAACGCAAAACAAGTTAGTGAACTTGTTGATGACGGTACTATTTATGGTGGTATGCTGCCGAAGATTGGCTGTGCACTAGATGCTGTTCAAGCAGGTGTGACCACTGCACATATTATCGATGGGCGAGTGCAACACGCACTATTATTAGAAATGTTCACAGATCAAGGTGTTGGCACGTTGATTCGAGGAGGCTGGCAATAAATGAGCGAACAAAAATCAACACGAGCACAGGTGAAACAGTCTCGACGACAAGAAATTCTTGAAGCATTAGCACGTGAATTGGAGCAAAATCCTGGGCAGAGAATTACCACTGCTCAATTAGCTAAAGGTTTAGGTGTCTCTGAAGCAGCGCTTTATCGTCATTTCCCAAGCAAGGCGCGAATGTTTGAAGGCTTGATCGAATTTGCAGAAGAAACGATCTTCGGCTTGATCAATCAAATTCTAGAAAATGAAAAAAATGCTGTTGCCCGTTGTGAAAAAATTATTACATTACTATTAGGCTTTAGTGATAAAAACCCAGGTATTAGCAGTATATTGGTCGGTACCGCTTTGACAGGTGAAACTGAGCGTCTTCGTCAACGAGTAAACCAGTTTTTTGAAAGGTTAGAAACACAGTTTCGTCAGATCTTACGTGAAAGAGAACTGAGCTTAACTGATGCTGGTGGTCGTCCAGTAAATGAAACGGCAAACTTATTGCTTGCAGTCGTAGAAGGACATCTACAACAGTTCGTACGTACAGGTTTTAGACAATCTCCGCTTACGGGCTGGGAACAACAGTGGCCATTAATAGCAACACTACTAAGAGCTTATGCATGATTAATGTTGTCCTCATTAGCAATGATAGAACTGTTCAGCAACGGTTAGCGGCACAAGCAGATATACAGCTGACAGTTCTACAAGCAACAACAGTGGATGATACTGTGCAGCTTACAAAAAAACATTCTCCAGATATCATCATAAGTGAACAAAATATGGAGAAGATTGATAGTGGTATTCTTTGTCACATTTTAAATAAAACTTGTCCATTAGCACAAAATATAATTCTAGTTGACGACTTCCCGACATTTAATATGCTACAAAACGCAGGTTTTAAAGTTCGCGGCTATCTTACATCAGAGCAAAAGCACCTTATTGTTAAAGCAGTTCGTGTTGTACATAATGGCGAGGCATGGTTACCAAGAAAACTTGTTGCTGAAATGCTAAATTATTTTACATCCATCCACACTGAATTAGACAATCAAAAGCCAGCAAAACTTAATGTAATAAGTTAAAGATTCAAGTCAAAAGCATTTCAGAGTAAAAAGGCTTTAAATTAGCACCAAAGTGCAATATCTAAATATTTTCTAATTGATTAAAGTGTTTACCATAAGGTGTGAGATCTACCTCGCAGGTATAAATGCTTAAATATTGAGGAAAGAGTAATGGCTACAGAAATTGGCATAATCAAAACACTTATCGGTACAGCGGTTGCCTTCGCTCATAATCAGCTTATTGTTGATTAGGATTAGTATTTAGTTTTAGTTCAAAATAAGGCATCTTCGGGTGCCTTATTTGTTTCTAATTGATGTGTTTTTCAGCTCAAATTAATGGCGGCAGTTTTCTGCCGCTATTTTTTTGGCAGATGATTTATATTTTTATAACCATCTGTAATTAAACATAATTTATTATGTGGCATGTTTTCTGCCTAGTCTTTTAGTAAATAAAGATTAAAGTTGGAGAAAAACATGTCGATAAACTTTGATTCCGCCCTAGGAATTCACGCAGATGCACTTCGGATCCGTTCGCAACGGGCGGAGCTGCTTGCTTCTAACTTGGCTAACACCGATACGCCAAATTATAAAGCGCGTGATATTGATTTCCAATCTGCCATGAAAATGGCGGCAACTGGTCAATCATCAAACGGCATGCAAACTTCCCACGCTAATCACATTCAAACATCTGGTGCCCAGTTTAATAACCCTGCAGTACAGTTTCGTATAGGAATGCAGGATTCTCTCGACGGTAATACTGTCGATGAGCAAGTCGAACAGGCACAATTCATGCAAAACTCAGTCCAGTATCAAGCTAGCCTTGATTTCTTAGGTGCACGTTTTAAAGGATTGCTTAGTGCAATTAGAGGGGAGTAACAATTATGTCTCTATTTAATATATTCGATATCGCAGGTAGTGGAATGAGTGCTCAGTCACTTCGTCTAAACACCACTGCCAGTAATTTGGCTAATGCCGATAGTGTGAGTAGTAGTGTTGATCAAACGTATCGAACACGAAGCCCCGTTTTTGCTGCAGTGCTTGATGATGCCCAACAAGGCTATAAGCAAGGCAGTGTTCAAGTTAAAGGGATTGTCGAAAGTCAGGCACCTGTGCGTCAAGAATATAACCCTAGCCATCCAATGGCTAATGAAGAGGGTTATATATTCCATTCAAATGTAGATTCAATGTCTGAGATGGCCAATATGATGTCGGCCTCTCGTTCATACCAAAACAATGTTGAGATTGCTAATACGTCTAAGCAGCTATTGCTTCGTACTTTGCAATTAGGCCAGTAAGGGTAAGGGAGTAAACAGTTATGGCAATTAGCGGTATTGATAATTCAGGAGCTTATGCATTTTTGAATGCAAGCTCAACTGAAAAAGAAGTTAAAGATGATGGTGAGTTGGCCACAGAAGATTACCTTGCTTTAATGACGACACAATTGAAGAATCAAGATCCATTAGAGCCTATGGATAACGGTGAGTTTCTTGCTCAAATTGCTCAGTTTGCCACGGTGAGTGGTATTGGTGAGTTGAATGACTCATTTACTGGTTTCAGTCAGTCTATGCAATCAGACCAAGCACTTCAAGGTTCAACCTTAGTTGGACGCTCTGTTCTAGTACCTTCATCAATTGGCACGATGACTGCAGAAGATGGATTAAAAGGTCAAATAAATGTCGGTGAACCCGTCAGTGACCTGAAAGTACAAGTGTTTAGTGAAAATGGTGCTTTAGTTAGAACCATTGAAATGGGTTCAGCTGCAGGTTATACCAACTTCACATGGGATGGCTTTGATGAGAATGGCGTTGCACAAACACCTGGCGTTTATCAATTTAAAGCAACAGGTACTGTAAATGGCGATAACACCGCATTTGCAACTGCAACAGTGGCTAAAGTTGAAAGCGTTTTGGTCGGTGGTGGCAGTCAAGGTTTAATAATGAATTTAGGTGGTATTGGTTCAGTACCATTTAGCGAAGCACAAGAAATTACTTAAGGAGGACATTGATATGTCTTTTAGCACAGCACTAAGTGGATTGAATGCGGCAACAGCCGACCTCAATGTAAAATCAAATAATATTGCTAATGTAAGTACGACAGGTTTTAAACAATCTCGTGCGGAGTTTGGTGATGTATTTGCTGTCTCAGCATTTGGAACATCGAGTAAAACTGCCATTGGTAGTGGTGTTGTGTTATCAAATGTTGCCCAACAGTTTAACCAAGGTAACCTTGATTTTACTGATAACTCTCTTGATCTTGCCATTAGTGGTGAGGGTTTCTTCGCTATGGCACCAACGGAAACAAGTGGTGAGATTACTTATACACGAGCTGGTGCATTTGGTATTAATAAGGATGGTTTTGTTGTTAATAGTGAAGGTAGTTTCTTGCGTACATTTCCTGTGGATGCCAACGGAAATATATCGGCAACAAGTATGAGTGCAGCTAAACCTCTACAATTGCCAGCATCACAAGGTGCTCCAGAAGCAACAACAGAATTAAATATTGCGACGAATTTACCATCTAATGCGACGTCAATAGCAGGATCAACGACTACGCCTGCAACGAGTGGTACGCGTACGGCGGATGCAGCTTTTACTGTTGCAGATTTTAATGGTACACCCCTTATATTTACAGTACAAGGTGATACTAATTCGGATACTGTTACTTTAAATACTGCATATGCAACTAATGGTGATACTCTTGCTGATATTGTAAATGATATTAATACTCAATTAACTTCATCTGGAGTTACGGTAAGCGCGGTTGGTGGTAGTCTTGTTTATACAGATAATACTGCTGGCGCCACGGCAATTCCAACGGTTGTTCATACTTCAGGTGGCACAGCTAACCAAGTTACAGGAACAACAACCGTCGCCGGTACAAATGCCGTCATTAATCCAGCATTAGTTGCTATTGATCCATTTGATACAGCCACATATAGCAACTCTACGTCAGCAACCGTTTTTGATTCATTAGGTAATGAACATATTGTGACAACGTATTATCAGAAACTAGATGCATCAGTCGCATCTCCTGTAGGCACGGATAATCAATGGAGAATGGAAGTTTACATTACATCTGCTGATATCAAGCAGCCTTCAACACCCCTTCCAGTAGGTATCGCTCCAAATCAGTTAGTCCAATTGGGTGTGACAACAACCATGCAATTTAATGATGATGGATCATTAAATGCTGTTACGCCAACAGATCCTGTTAGCGTTGCAATGACAACGGGTGCAGGTACCGAATTAGTGAGTGGTGCGGCAGACTTAACAGTTGCTTTGAACCTTAATGGATCAACTCAAAACTCGGGCTCATTCTCTGTGGGAGCATTAACCGTAAATGGTTTCCCAACAGGTCGGTTAACGGGTGTTGATGTGAGTGATGATGGTCTAATTCGTGCGACCTATAGTAATGGTCAAGCAGTACCCATTGGCAAGATTGCCTTAGCTAGCTTTGCCAATGCACAAGCACTTAATAAGATTGGTAATACACAATGGAAAGAAACAACAGATTCTGGTCCCGTTATCGCTGGTGAAGCTGCAACAGGTAGTTTCGGTCAAATTCAGTCTGGTGCATTAGAAACTTCCAATGTTGATTTAACCAAAGAATTAGTCGGCTTGATTACAGCACAGCGTAATTTCCAAGCTAACTCAAAAGCGATTGAGACTAATAATACAATTACTCAAACGATTATTAATATTCGTTAGATTGTAGGTCGGGTTTTAACCCGACATTGTTGGACTGAAGTCCAACCTACGTAGATTAGGATTGATAGATTGTAGGTCGGGTTTTAACCCGACACTGTTGGACTAAAGTCCAACCTACACAGATTAGGATTGATAGTTTGTAGCTTGGGTTTTAACCCGACACTGTTGGACTAAAGTCCAACCTACATAGATTAGGATTGATAGTTTGTAGGTCGGGTTTTAACCCGACACTGTTGGACTGAAGCCCAACCTACATAGGTTAGGATTGATAGTTTGTAGGTCGGGTTTTAACCCGACACTGTTGGACTAAAGTCCAACCTACATAGATTAGGATTGATAGTTTGTAGGTCGGGTTTTAA
>ENA-ORXI01003069-ORXI01003069.1-sediment-metagenome-genome-assembly--contig:-NODE-3069-length-11526-cov-5.803826_pt1 | contig 11526 bp, 16 predicted proteins | sample MGYA00237861_ERZ511468 | MGnify/ENA primary metagenome ERZ511468 (study PRJEB26299, sample SAMN06266213) | sediment metagenome | isolation source: Hudson Canyon methane seep mesocosm | place...
TCTATTTGTTTGTCTCATTCAATTCAACTAATGCATTTAAACCGATGTCGATTGTGTTTCCTATAGCTGCATCATAGTCTATGATTACGTCGCTCTCTGTCGGAGCACTGATCACTGTACAAATTGTTCCAGCACGGTATCCCATCTGACTACACAAATGAAAAAGTAGGCTAGATTCCATTTCCATGTTGAGCACCTTCAACCCGTCAATATTAAGCTTTGAAAGGCTACCTTTGATATTGGGCAACGTGTTTTTCAACCCGTCAACGAAACGTGAGGATGGACCATAAAACCCTGGAGAAGACACAGTTATTCCAGCTTCGAATGCGACATTATGGTTCGTTGCTTGATTTACCAAAGCATCGGTTACTTCAGCAGATGCTTTTGACGCATACGGGATAATTTTCCCTTTGAATCTTGAAGTGTTTGCTGTAGCCTCAGTCAGAATTTTTTCTGCTTCCACCTCAATTCTTTCAACAATTTCATCTTCTGGTGGTTGATCGTAGTAAATGCCTGTACTATCTAGGCCGAGTGCATACGAGGCAATCGCAAGTGTTCCGGGCGAGATATCTGGCTGAACACCACCGGAAGTTCCAAGCCTTATGAATGTCATCGGTGAGCAGTCACTGTTCCGTGTGCTATTTTTAAGATCGAATTCATGAGCAATGAATGCCTCTACCAAAGCAATTTCAACGTTATCTGTGCCAATTCCTGTTCCAATTACAGAAACTGGAATACCTTTGTATGTTCCAGTAAAAGTTAGGTATTCTCTATTCGAAATCTCACACTCAATCGTGTCGAATTCTTTGGAAACACGAATTGCTCGAGCCGGATCTCCAACGATAAAGACATTTTCCGCAATGTCTCCCTTTTTTATACCCAAGTGGTAGAGCCTTTCATTCACGACCACGATTTCAGATTTATCAATCATCAACGTTTGAAGACGGGGAATTATCAAGACTAAATGACATCTTCTTCTTTATTAATTAGTCTTTTAATGTTGTCTCGGTGCGTATAAAAAATAAGCAAACTGATTACGCCAATTATTAGAGTTGACCCCATATCGCCGGTTATCAAATAGAAATAAAAAGGCGAAAGTGCAGTGGCTATTAATGCAGATATGGAAGAGATCTTTATAACTTTAGCAACAAGTAACCAAATAATGGAAAAAATCAAACCCGCTAAAAAGTTAATCGCTACAAGCCCGCCAATATAAGTTGCAACACCTTTACCACCTCTGAAACGAAAAAATACTGGATAAACGTGACCTAAAAAAGCGCAAAGTGCAGTTAATGTTAAAGCAGTTAAACCAAATCCATAGTACACTCCTATGAAGACAGGGACTGCTCCCTTTAAACCATCAAAGGTAAGAACAAATGCAGCTATTTTCTTTCCTCCCAATCTGAGAACATTGGTGGCACCAGGATTTTTTGAACCTTGAGTTCTGGGATCTGGTAAGCCTAAAATTTTACAGATAATAACTGCACTAGATATAGAGCCAATGAAGTAACTAGCTATCAACAGATAAATCAAACATCCTCCTAATCTTTTATCTACAAAAAAGGTCTTCATGAATAGACAACAAATTATATCAACCAAATCATATATTTGTAGCGTTCAAACAAATCCTCAAAGGTATCATAATAGTTTTGTTATTTTTCAAATGTACTATGGATATTATTTTTATACAAGGTCTCAAAGTTGATACTGTGATTGGTATTTATGACTGGGAGCGAAAGATTCGCCAAGAAATTGTCTTGGATATTGAAATGTCAGCGGATATATCAACTGCAGCGAGCACTGATCATATCGACCAGACTTTAAATTACAAGGATATCTGCAAACGTCTAAAAAGCTTTGTGGGTGAATCTGAGTTTCAGCTAGTTGAAACTTTGGCTGAAGAGATTTGCCAAATAATTATCAAAGAATTTGGTGTTCAGTGGGTCAAATTAAAACTTAACAAAGGTGAGGCTATAACTGGCGCAGAGGGCGTTGGTGTCATTATTGAAAGAACCAGAGAATAATGAGTATAGTCCACCTAAATGTAGGTTCAAACCAAAATAGGCGAACTAATATTCGTCTTGCCATCAAGGCTCTTGAACAGTATTTTTCAAATATTGTATTATCATCACTTTTTGAAAGCCCTTCTGAAGGCTTTAAAGGAAATGATTTTTATAATGTTGGGGTTAATATAACCACACTCAAGACAAGTAGCGAAGTTGTAGATATTTTGCGTGATATAGAGAACTCTCTAGGTAGGGATCGCTCTTTACCAAAATTTTCGTCGAGAATGATTGATCTTGATCTTGTTCTTTATGGTGGAATTATAGATGACACTTTGAACGTTCCACGTAAAGACATATTAAAATATGCATTTGTATTGGCCCCCCTTGCTGAACTTAACCCAGAAGAAATTCATCCACTTGAAGGCGCTTCATATCAAAATCTTTGGAAAACATTTCAATCTAAGCAGGATTTTATTTTGAAGCAGTATAATGTTGAAAAACTCTTTAAATAAATGACTACTACAATGAAAAAATTAACTGCTATTTCTACACTTATTGTTATCACAGCTTTTGTCTTTTTTACAAATACAACTCAAGCAGAATATGTTGCTGGTGAGGATTATGTTATTCTTGATAAGTCTGTCAAAACTGAAACAGGAGATCAAATTGAAGTCAGAGAACTTTTTTGGTATTTCTGTCCGCATTGTTATAGCATTGAGCCTTTGGTCAATAATTGGTTACAAACAATGAATAGTTCTGCACAATTTGTTCGTCAGCCAGCAGTTTTTCCTGGATGGGAGTATGGTGCTAACTTCTATTACGTACTACAACAGTTAGGTGAGCTTGAGAGATTGCACGGTTTACTATTTGATGCAATCCATCGTCAGAAATTAAAGTTCTCTAATCAACAAGATTTTATTACCTGGCTTACTTTGGCGGGTGTGGAAGAAGAAAAAGCGAATGCAGTGTACGAATCCTTTTCAGTTCAAGTGAATCTTAATAAAGCAAAAGCTAATACCTATAAATACCGTATTCAAGGTGTTCCTACCTTTATTGTCAATGGTAAATATTTGGTTGATTCTACCCATGCAGGAAGTCAGAAGAAGATCTTTGAGGTGGTTGATTATCTTATTCAAAAAGAATCTCAGTAGGCAGTGACTGGGCTTCCAGCCGATACTGTTTTATTGTTTTCTGGACTTGATCCAAGTGGCGCAGCTGGTATCGTTGCAGACATTGAGACGATTAATCAGTTTGGCATGACATCACTGCCAATTATTACAACGCTTACTGTTCAGAACAGCCAGGAAGTAAAACTTGTTGAAACAACGAGCCAAACTCTTATAGAAAATCAGTTTCAAACCCTTACTGAGGATATAGCCTTCCAAACAGTTAAGATTGGATTATTGGGTTCCTTAGGACAAATCAAAACAATAATCAAGTTACTGAATACTAGACCAGAGCTGTCTATTATCCTTGATCCAGTCATAACATCTGGCAATAATGAGACATTCTTGGATGAAGATGTAATTAATGTTATGAGGAACGAGCTTATTCCACTTGTCACAATTTTGACACCTAACTTAACAGAATTAAGTCGCCTAGCACCAGGTCTTGATGAGCAATCAGCTGTTTCAAGTCTTGACTGTCCTTGGATTCTAGTGACAACTGCTGATAACTCTGAGGTTGATATTGAGCATCGTTTATATCATCACTCCGAATTAGTGGGTCAATTTCCCTACAAAAAATTACCGGGGAAATATCATGGATCAGGTTGCACTCTCTCGAGTGCAATAAGTGCACTAATTGCCTCAGATGTACCAGTTAAAGTCGCTTGTAAAAGAGCGCTTGACTATACTTATCAAACTTTATTGAGTGCAAAAAAGCTGGGTAAAATGCAATATCATCCCAATCGAACCTTGCCAAAAACAATATGACGTTTATCAATAAATGGTTAAGATCAGATATCCAGAATATCAAAGCTTATCATGTACCGAAGTCAGAAAATATGATAAAACTTGATGCTATGGAGAGCCCTTTTCTTGTACCTAAAGATTTGATGAAGCCTTATCTAACTTATTTGTCAGAGGCTGCATTAAACCGTTACCCCGATGCAGGTGCTGAAGAAGTGCAGCAAACTCTTAGGTCGCTTATGGATATACCTAATGAACTTGGGGTTTTGCTTGGAAATGGTTCAGATGAATTGATTCAGTTGATGGCCCTTGCTTGTGAAACTGGTGATACTGTTTTGAGTGTTGAACCAAGTTTTGTTATGTACGAAATGATAGCAAAATTTACTCGACTAAATTACCAAGGGGTTTTGTTAGATGATAATTATGAAATCAATCTAGATGGCACCCTCGATGAAATTAAAAGAACTCAGCCAAAACTAATCTTTATTGCTTATCCTAACAACCCTACAGGAAACGCTTTTGATCGTGAATCAATTCATACAATCATCAAGGAAAGTGAAGCTTTGGTTGTGGTTGATGAGGCTTATTATGCTTATTCAGAAGACAGTTTCCTAAATGAAGTCGCAAATTACCCAAATCTAGTGCTACTTAGAACAATTTCTAAGATAGGTTTTGCAGGCCTCAGACTTGGTTTACTTATTGGTAGTCAGGATACTATTAGAGAGTTAGACAAATTAAGACTTCCATATAACATCAATATTCTAACTCAGGCGAGCGCTAATTTTCTACTAAAGGGAAAAGACCACATTGTTGCTAATGCCAATATTATTATTAATGAAAGGCAACGTCTTTTTGACGAATTAACAGCAATACCTAGTCTTAAAGTTTTCCCATCTCAAGCAAATTTTTTGTTAATTAAAGTTGATGATGCAAAATCACTATTTGAATTTCTAAAAGCTAATGGAATTTTGGTTAAGAGTTTTGCTATGAATCCGCAACTGTCAAATTGTATTCGTGTGACTGTAGGTGATCCAAGTGAAAACAACGAATTTCTTGAGCAAATAAAAAGCTATTATGGTTAATCGGAAGGAATTAAATAATTATTGTCACGACTATCTTAACGTAACAGCGTTTGAAGATTATTGCCCAAACGGTTTACAGGTTGAAGGTGTTGAGAATATCAACAAGATAGTTAGTGGTGTAAGTGCTAATTTAGCTCTCATTGAGCGTGCTATTGATGAAAAAGCAGACGCTATTTTCGTTCATCACGGTATTTTTTGGAAGAATGAGGGGCAAACCATTACAGGTTCTAAGCGCCGAAAGGTTTCCTTACTGTTGTCTCATAATATTAATCTTTTTGGCTACCATCTTCCACTAGATGCACATCCAGAGATTGGAAATAATGTACAACTTGGAAAACGATTAGGTATACAAAACATGACTCCTGTCAGTGATAGTCTGATTTGGCAGGGCGAGTTAAATACAAACTTGAGTGATTTTTCAGCACTAATAGAAGAAAGGCTGGGTAGGACACCCCAGGTTTTCGGAAAGAAATCAGAAAAAATCCAAAGAATTGCATGGTGTACCGGCGCGGCTCAAGGGTTTATCAGTGATGCCATTGAGTTGAATGTTGAACTATATTTGAGTGGCGAGGTATCAGAACAAACACCTGCAGCGGCAGAAGAAAACAACATGACTTTTATCTCTGCAGGTCATCATGCAACAGAGCGTTTAGGTATTCAGGCATTATGCAGTCATTTGAGCGAAACTTTCCAGATACAACATCAATATATTGAAGTTGAGAATTCTGTATAAAGTTTACTGAAAATATTGATCGTGTAAATTTCTGTTTATTGTTCTCAGCGGTTTGTATAATCACCTTTTATTTAGACGTTTTCTATAAATATGAGTAAAAAATATGATGTCGCTATCGTTGGTGCAACAGGAGCTGTGGGTGAAGTACTGATCTCAATCTTAGATGAGAGAAATTTCCCAATCAATAACTTGTACCCTTTGGCTTCAAAACGTTCAGCTGGAAATAAGGTAAATTGCCAAGGTAAATCTTGGCTAGTCGAAGATTTAGATGCTTTTGATTTTTCCAAGGTACAGATTGGCTTATTTTCTGCTGGAGGTGATATTTCTGCAAAATATGTACCAATAGCAACAGCAACAGGATGCGTTGTTATTGACAATACATCACATTTTCGTCGTGACGAAGATGTACCTCTAGTTGTCCCAGAGGTAAATCCTCACGCTATTGCCGATTATACTAATCGCAACATTATCGCTAATCCAAATTGCTCTACCATTCAAATGTTGGTAGCGATAAAGCCGATATATGACGCTGTTGGAATTGAGAGAATTAATGTAGCGACGTATCAGGCGGTTTCTGGCAGTGGAAAGGAAGCTATCACTGAGCTTACAAATCAAACAGCTAACTTATTAAATGGGAAAGATATTGAAGTTGAGGTTTATCCAAAGCAGATTGCTTTCAATGCCATACCCCATATCGATGTTTTTCAAGATAATGGCTATACCAAGGAAGAGATGAAAATGGTATGGGAAACCCAAAAGATTTTTGAAGACGAAAATCTTTTAGTAAATCCTACTGCGGTTAGAATTCCAGTCGTTTACGGGCACTCTGAAGCTGTTCATATCGAAACAAAGCGAAAAATTACTGCCAAAGATGCTCGCGACTTACTTGAAAAAGCAGACGGTGTAACAGTCATGGATGATAGAAGTGATGGAGGCTATGCTACCCCTTTTACGGAAGCGACCAATAACGACTCTACCTTTGTGAGCCGTATTCGAGAAGATATCAGTCATGAAAGGGGTCTTAATTTGTGGGTGGTGTCAGATAATATTAGGAAAGGCGCCGCACTTAATACAATTCAAATAGCTGAAATACTCATCAAAGACTATTTAGCTTAAGCTAAAATTCGCCTATGATTACAAAAGAGCGAAAAACCAATGAGACTAATGTAAAAGTTAGCTTAGAGCTATATGGAGCTGGTATCTCTGAAATAGATACTGGAGTGCCCTTTTTAGATCATATGCTAGACCAGATTGCAAGACATGGTTTAATGGATTTAACCATTAAATGTGATGGCGATACTGAAATTGATGACCATCACACAGTTGAAGATATAGGTATCACTATCGGACAGGCTTTCTTTCAAGCAGTTGGTGATAAAAAGGGTCTAACGCGTTATGGTCATTCATATATACCACTCGACGAAGCTTTATCAAGAGTTGTTGTTGATTTATCAGGACGACCAGGACTTGATTTAGGTGTCAATTTCACTAGGGATAGAGTGGGTACATTTGACGTAGATTTAATTAAAGAATTTTTCCAAGGTTTTGTAAATCATGCTTTAGTCACTCTTCATATTGACAATTTAAAGGGTGTCAACTCACATCACCAAGCAGAAACAGTTTTTAAGGCATTTGGAAGAGCTCTTCGAATGGCAGTTACACCCGACGATCGGCAGTTAGATGTCATTCCTTCAACTAAAGGCTCGCTTTAATTGAAATTAAAATAAGGATAAAGCAACGTGCAAACAATTGCAATTGTTGATTATGGAATGGGCAATGTCCGTTCCGTACAGAAGGCGCTCGAGTTTGTTGCGCCAAATGACCAATGTGTTCTTACAAATGACTCACAAATAATTAACGATTCAGATCGTGTGGTATTTCCAGGTCAAGGCGCAATGGGAGCATGCATGGTGGCACTTCAAGACAATGATTTAATTGAAGTTATAAAAGTTGCATCTAAAGAAAAGCCTTTTCTAGGAATTTGCTTAGGATTACAGCTATTATTTGATCATAGTGAAGAAAATAATGGTACAGATGGCTTATCAATAATACCAGGAGAGGTGTTAAAGTTTAAAAATAATGAACTTAAAATACCACATATGGGATGGAATGAAGTAAAACAGATAAAAAAACACCCACTTTGGCATAATATTGATAATAATTCTAGATTTTATAGTGTACACAGCTATTTTGTTAAAGAAATGGATTCTAGTTGCGTGACTGGTACTACAAATTATGGTGAAAACTTTACTTCTGCTATTGCTAAAGATAAATTGTTCGCAGTTCAGTTCCATCCTGAAAAATCACAAAGTGATGGACTTCAGTTGCTAAAAAACTTTACCAATTGGGCTTAATTTTACGAATCTAATATTTGGTTAGTACAACTTAATACACCGGAATGGTATGAGCGGCCAAATATATTTAGGTGATTAAGATAATGGTAGAGCATATAAATTGGTTTTCTTTGTTCAGATCCTGACTCTAATGGATTATAAACTTCATATGATCTGTAAAAATCATTGCTAAAGCCACCAAACATATATGTTAAAGCTAAATCTGCTTCACTATGCCCATAATAGCAAGATGTATCTATAAATACGGGACCATTTATTCCACTTATTACATTTCCAGACCATAAGTCACCATGTAATAGTGAAGGTTTTATCGAATTACTCAACAGATTTTTGAGTTTTGACTTAATTAAAAGTAATTTTGTATATTCCTTATGACTAATTAGTTTATTTTTTAAAGCGTATTTAATTTGAAACAATAGTCTGTATTCCCAGAAAAAATTACTCCAGGAAGTTACTGATTGGTTTATTGCATTATATTGAGGCATTTCACCTATTGTATTGTCATAATCGAATCCAAAATATTGATTAGTACGTTTATGAAGATTTGCCAGAACCTTTCCAATTTCTGCTTGATGGTTACTATTGTGACTTGTTTCTATCCATTCGAGTAGTAAACAGTTCTTTGAAAATCCAAGAACTTTTGGTGTGTCCATACTTTCGCTTAATAAAAAAAGCTCACTTGCTTGGTTAATTAAATTATTATTTTCAATGTCTTGATATTTTGCAAAAATACTTAAGCCTGTGCTTGTTAATATCTTGAAAGAGGAGGTTTCACCAGCTGAGATTGTTTTTTTATCAATGACTTTACAACTGAGATGGGATTCTATATGTTGGTCAATACTCATTATTACTTTGTGGTCAGACTTGTAATGCAGTTTAAATAACTTTCTTGATCCATAGTTGTATTATTTTTCTGTGATATATATATCATTTCTGCAATACATTCCATCATTAAATGCTCTACTTCATGAGAATCTTTGTAGTGATTGATAAGCTTTTGATGGACTTCTTTTACACCCTTGGGCTGATTAATAGATAATTGATCTCTTAATGCCAAATGTAAGTTAATGTGTAGAAATGGATTAACCTCACCTTGCTCAGGAAAGTACTCAGAGTCAATATTACCAATAAGATCATGATATTCTGGATGAATTTCTATAATTGATACCAACTGCTCTTCCAGAGGCTCTAAAGGTTTATTACTGGTGTATTTTTGCCACGACTTAGCTAAGAACTCTCTCTGCTTTTTTCTATCTTGAGAAAACACACTGAGTGGTCATATCGCTATATGTTTTTCTCTTCGTATTCACACAAGTCAAGCAAAGTACAATCAGGACAATGCGGAGAGCGAGCTTTACAGACGTATCTTCCATGAAGAATCATTAAATGATGTGCTGGAACTTTAAATGCATCTGGGATAAATTTAATTAACTTTTTCTCAACTTCAAGAACTGTTTTGCCAGAGGCAATGGCAGTACGATTCGCAACTCGATAGATGTGTGTATCTACAGCAATAGTAGGTTGCCCAAAAGCGGTATTTAGAACCACATTAGCTGTCTTTCGACCAACACCAGGAAGTGCCTCAAGCTCTTTTCGCGTTTCAGGAACCTGGGAGTTGTATTTGTCGATTAAAATTCGGCAAGTTTGAATAATATGTTTGGCTTTTGAGTTAAATAAACCAATTGTTTTAATGGTTTCACGAAGCTTATTCTCACCCAACTCATAGATAGACTCAGGTGTATTAGCTAGAGGAAAAAGAATATCAGTCACCTGGTTGACACTTTTGTCTGTAGCCTGAGCTGAAAGTGTTACTGCAACAAGCAGTTCAAAAGAAGTTGAGTAATTAAGTTCAGTTGTCGGATTTGGTATTTGCTTAAGCAATCTACCAAACATTTCACTTCGAGTTTCTGCGTTCATTTATACCTTTTTTGATTGCAACTATGCGCGAATATTATACTTAATTTTTGTATGTCTTTCAACACTAGAGTGACTTCTTTAAAGCAATCTATTAGCGTATTCTTCCAACTCTTGCCAAAGGTGCGCTCTATTAGGGTCAACTTCTTTTAACTTGTTGAGGCTCTTTTCGAAATGTTCAAAAGAGAGATAACCATTCTCGCCGCTTTGAACCCGAGATTGAACAATTTCAAACCAGTCCTCTTGTTCATCTTCTGTCAAAGTTTCTGGATAGTTTCTAGCCTTAAAGTTGAGAAATAACTTTGACAATTTTCTATCTTCAAAGTTAGGTTTAAAAGAGCTCATTTGATTTGGAGAAAGTTTTTGGATTTTATTACAAACCTCCCTATCTTTATCACTGACAAATTTATCGTATATTGATTGGTCAACATCTATACTTGGCTCCCTATCAGTCTTATAAATGGTTTGAATGTTTTCTTTTATGAGTGATTGATGATCTTTAATATAATCTAAGTGTTGCATACACTTATCCAAATCAATTTGCATTTGTTTAAGAAGTTTAGGACTATTAATTCTTCTAGTTTCATATGTAAACATTGGGCTTTGATTAAATTTTAACTCTTTAGTTTGAAGTCTCTCTACATCCTTCGGTAAATTCTTTAAAAAGCGGAGTTTTTTTAATTCGTCAGGATCTAATTCCACAAGCAGGCTTGGGTCTTGTTCAAGATTAAAAACAATTGCACAATTGGAATAATTTGGATGCTCTGCGAGTACTGTTGTTAGTCGAGTACAGGAGAATTTAGCAGGATAACTACCTGAGGTGTGGAGAAAGGGAGTGAAAGGCTCAATTTGTTTCTTAACTTCATTAAGCCTAATGCTGGTGAAATGATAATAGATGGAATTAATTGTACCGACGAGCCACTCAAAGCAAAGTCAAAGCTAGCTTATGTTTCAGAGAACGTGATGCTTTATTCAAATTTTACCGCAATGCAGAATCTCGATTTCTTTGCTCGTTTGGCGGGGCATAGCCACTATACCAAAGATGATTTTAGGCGCTTATGGAATCGAATCGATCGCTCCAACGATGGGAAAAAAGGAAATGATATAAGACATAAGAAAAATCGTCAAAACAAAGCCATTGCTATATCAATGTACCAGCACGGAGACTTCAAAACCAAAAAAGAAGCCGCAGAGCATATAAACACAAAACTACCTCATATAACAGTGGACTTAGCCTGTATATATCTAAGAAACATATTCTTTTATTATAGACCCCGCGACCACCGAGAGGTCTTTTAAAACAAATTAGTATGCATTATGCTCCACCCATCTTTGACAAAGCACAACAATGGCACGGAGGCCACATGGATATTACATTTCTAAAGCTACCCGAAGTATGCAAAAAAACAGGGCTTTCACGCTCTACGGTTTACAAATTAATAAAGGCCGGAACATTCCCAAAGCAAATCAAGTTAACAGAACATTCAAGCGCATGGATTGCATCCGAAATACAAGAATGGGCAAATG
>ENA-ORXI01003073-ORXI01003073.1-sediment-metagenome-genome-assembly--contig:-NODE-3073-length-11518-cov-10.732104_pt1 | contig 11518 bp, 10 predicted proteins | sample MGYA00237861_ERZ511468 | MGnify/ENA primary metagenome ERZ511468 (study PRJEB26299, sample SAMN06266213) | sediment metagenome | isolation source: Hudson Canyon methane seep mesocosm | place...
CACCATCAAGTATAAGTATATGACTATTAAATTTAGGCTGTGATGGCATTTGTTAAATCTGAATGGTTATATAATTATATGGATTATATTGGGTATGAAACGCATGTGCAAAAGATTATTCTTAAATTTTGGGGTTAAAAAATAATAAGGGTGAGTTGAGGTAATACTTTTGGTGTTTTCACGTAAGTGATGCTGAGTGAGTTTAATTAAGTTAGATAAATGTATTTTAGGTGGAAAAGATGAGATTAAAGTTGTTTTTGTGGGGCTGTGTGTATTTTGTTTTTGTAGTGTATGGCAGTTTAGTGCCACTGGAAATAAAAGTTATCACATTAGATGAAGCTGTCTCCCGTTATTTTTTGATACCTTTCTTGAACTTAAACGCGTTTTCACGTGCTGATTGGGTTGCAAATATACTTTTGTATATACCTTTGGCATTTATGCTATCAGGTAGTGTATGTTCTAGTCGAAATAAAATTTTGGATTTTATAGCTATTGTTTTTGTTTTAATCTTTTGTATTAGCGTTGCGCATGCCGTTGAGTTTACGCAACTATTTTTCCCAAAAAGAACGGTTTCCCAAAATGACTTAATAGCTGAAACCATTGGGTCATGTTTGGGGGTAGGTTTTTGGGTGCTGTTTGGTCAAAAATTAACTGCAATGATACGCACAGTTAATTTGGGGGGGGGGGAGTTTTTGAGACAAAGTTTAATGCTTTATTTGTTTGCTTATTTATTTTTAGCTTTTTTCCCCTTTGATTTCGTCTTATCTTTGGATGAATTGACAGATAAAATGAATGGAAATAGCGATGGAATAGCAACATGCCTAGATAATTTTTTACGATGTTCAGTGTCTTCAGCCGCTGAGGTTGTTATTGTTATACCTATAGGTATTCAAATCGCATTATTTGTTAAGTATGCTCCACATAGAATCTTTAGTTCAATCATAATTGGGTTGATTTGTGGTTCAATTATAGAAATTATTCAACTTTTTTTGATTAGTGGAGTTTCTAGTTTTTTATCTGTAGTGTATAAAACAATCGGGCTGTATTTTGGTGTTGTAATATACTCTAAAGCCAATACTTTAAAAGGGTTTTCAAGTTTTAATATGGCTAAGTTAATTGTTTTTTTATTAATACCTTATATTTTAGTTGTAGCTGGTATTAATGGGTGGTTTACACAGGAATGGTTAACATTTGATGAGGGAATTATCACAATTAATGACATTCAGTTTCTGCCTTTTTCTTATCATTACAATGTAACAGAGATGATGGCTATGGTCAGTTTATTAGCAACCTCTGGGATGTATGGTGTTATTGGGTTTGGTTATGCGATACTTCCAAATAAAGAACATAAGTGGTTAGCTGGGTTATATGCTGCAATATTTTGCTTTATTGTAGAGTCTGGTAAATTATTTATGGTTTATAAACACCCAGACCCTACAAATATAATGATTGCTTTTTTTGCTTCTACATTTTGTTTTTGGTATTTAATTAATATTAAAAAGTGGTTTAAAGACTATTACTTGAGAGATGCGTAAGCATGAATGTATATTTAACTAGACTATGTTCTATTTGTGTCTTTATCACGGTATTATTTTGTATATATAACTATCCTGTTGCTCAATTAGAATTAGCTCTATTTTTATTCTCATATTTAGTGCTACTTGTTTATTTCCCGCAAGCATGGTTAATTGTCATACCACTGTGTTTGCCAAATTTAGACTTCGCTCCTTATACAGGAAGGTTTTTTTTTGATGAATTTGATTTTTTAATATTAACTACGTTTTGTCATTTCTTATGGGCTAGGAAAGGTGAAGAACCAGGTGGGTTTTTTACTAGATTAAATTTTATTATTATCTATATGTTTTTAATATTATACTTAATTAGTTTTTTTATAGGCTTACTTCCTTGGCAACCTATTGATACCAACTCTTTTTCAAATTATTATAGTAATTTTAATAGCATAAGAGTCGCAAAAGGTTTTTTTTTAGCCCTTTTGTTATTACCTTTATTAAGACGAGATTGTGTTAATAATAAGGGAAAAATTATTTTATCTTATGGAATTGTTTTAGGTTTTCTTTTAGTTTGCATATCTTCTATATGGGAACGTTATATCTTTTCTGGATTATTTGATTATACCAGTGACTTTCGCATAACATCTTGGTTTTCATCTATGCATATTGGTGGGGGACATATTGATACATACCTCTTGCTGGTATTTCCATTTTTGGCAGTCATCTTAAAATATAAAACATCACTAAGATATAAAATATTATCCACTATTTGCTTTTCTTTGGGTGTTTATGTTTCTTTGGTTACATTTTCTAGAGGAGTGTATATAGGTTTTATTATTGAATTTTTTGTTCTGTTTATACTTTTGTATTTTCATTATCAGCCTAAGTTTTTATCTAAAATAACATTACAAATATTTGTTTTTATAGCAATATTATTTGTTATTACTTTATATGTATTTAATGGTGGTTTTATTAACAAACGGATAGCTAATATAAGTAAAGATTATGATAGAAGAGTATTTCATTGGAAGGATGCCATATCTATGATGAACAATGATTTCACTACAAACCTTTTTGGAATGGGGGTAGGAAGCTATCCTAGAACCTACTATTTATTGAATTCTGAGAATGTAACGCCTGCGAGTTATTTAATTGTTCAAGAAGAAAAACGATTTTTTTTGCGACTAAGTGATGGTGACTCTTTGTATTTGGGGCAATATCTAACTATAAAAAGTCATGAAAAATATGTTTTAAAATATGACCAAAGGACTGATGGTAATGCCCAATTATCTATTCCAATTTGTGAAAGGAGTTTATTGTATTCTTTTGAATGCAATTGGTTAATTAGCTCCAAGGAACAGGCTGATCATAAGTGGCAACATGTTGAAATTGAGTTTGATATGGGTAAAGTAGGGGAGGTTCAGGGAGTGTTCAAGCCAAATCGTCCTGTTCAGTTGGCTTTGAATTATGGGATAGGAAAAGGGTATTTGGATGTTGATAATGTCGAATTAATTGATAATACTGGTCGAAATATTGTTTCTAATGGTACTTTTGATCATGGGCTAGATCGCTGGTTTTTTTCGACAAACAATCACTGGCCTTGGCATATTGAAAATTTGTGGGTATATACCTTTTTTAATCAAGGTGCTTTAGGGTTAATGTTATTTTGTTGCTTAGTTATTGTTGCATTTGTAAATTTAAAGTCTAGAATTATAAAGGCTGATTATTTGGCATATGTTTTAACATCCTCGCTAAGTGGTTTTTTTGTAGTATCAATTGTTGCAAGTCCTTTTGATGCACCTCGTTTGACCGTGTTGTTTTTTATTATTTTATTTCTATCTTTGGAAAATAAAAAAGGGGTTAGTAATAATTTTAATTTGGTAGATAATGATCTTCATTCAGCGTGAAGGCTTGATAATACCAGATAGTATCGCACATGGTTTTGACTCCTAAGTCAACTCCATACACACAAGACTGAAATAAAGCTGTAAAATGTCAATATTTGAGTGGCGATGACTGAGAGATGGGCGGAAATGGAGTTCGGTAATTTAGATCTAGTTGATAAACGGCTTAATAAAAGAGCTGTTAAATTGATAGAAACGTTTGCAAAAGCGCCTAAATTTAAGTGTTCCTCGAGCCTGCCAAGGTTGAGCTTAGGCACAAGGGACTTAATTAAGCCCCGCAAAAAAGATGACAAATCTCGAAAAGTTCAGCAAGAATTAAAGTATTGCGTTGCACTTTTCCAATAACAAGGAAAAGAAGATACCCAAAGAAGTACCTACGCTTACATGCAGTGCTAATAAACCTAGCGACATTAGTTGGTTGTTTAGGGCGAAAATTAGATGGTGATCCTAGTGCTAAAAGTATTTTGATTGGGTTTCAAAGAATTCAAGATTGCGTCTATGGTATTCAAATAGCTAGAAAGCTAAAAGGTGTGATTTAGGGCTTGTGTGTAAGGAGATGGCTTAAATGTGGTCAGGTATCTTTGTTTGTTTATTGGTAACTCAGTTTTATTAATTTTAATGGGTCGTTTAATGCTTTTTCCTGAGTTTAAATTTGTTTTTATTTTTTTACCTATTTTGGGTGGAGTGTTTTATTTTTTTTATTCAAAAAATAGAAGTAATTATTTGGTTTCTCTGCTATTAATTGCATCAGTTATATTTTATGCATTACCTAATTGGTCGGATTCTTATATAATTATTTCTTCTATTGTTTTTAATTATGCTTGTTATAAGGTTATGCATATATGGAAAAATAAAGAGAAATTAATTTTATATAGTGGTGTTGCTTTTAATTTATTATTAATCTGCTATTTTAAATATTCATTTTTTATAGTAGATAATATTTCTTATATAACGGGGCATTCTTGGCATTTTGAAAAGTTTATTTTACCTGTCGGTATCTCTTTTTATACTTTTCAACAAATTGCTTTTTTGGTTGATTGTTACCGCGATAAAAGCGTAAATTATAACTTTAAAGAATACGCTCTTTTTGTTAGCTTTTTTCCTCAGTTAATTGCAGGTCCTATTGTCCATCATAAAGAGTTGATGCCCCAATTAATGAGATTATCTGATCAAAAGATATCTTCAAAGTTAGTATCTTTGGGTGTGGCTATTTTTATTGTTGGTGTTTTTAAAAAACTTGTACTAGCTGATAATTTTGCGCCTATTAGTGATACTATTTTTGGCCAGTTTGATGATGGTCTAATACTGGATTCTCTGTCAGCTTGGATAGGGGCTGTATCTTATTCATTGCAGTTATATTTTGATTTTTCTGCTTATTCTGATATGGCGGTTGGGTTAGGGTTAATGTTTGGTATTCAGTTACCTATTAATTTTAACTCGCCTTATAAAGCCGTTTCAGTTATTGACTTTTGGCGGCGTTGGCACATAACCTTGTCAGCTTTTCTTAGAGATTATTTATATATTGCTCTAGGTGGAAATAGGCATGGCAATATTAGACGATATACCAATTTGTTGTTAACTATGTTGATTGGTGGGTTATGGCATGGTGCAGGGTGGGGATTTATTATTTGGGGTGGAATTCATGGGTGCTATTTAATTATTAATCATGCTTATAGATATATGTATAAGCAATATAATTTTTTGTTGTTACCTGTGTATCTCTGTCAAGTGATTACAGTTTTAGCTGTTATTCTAGCTTGGGTATTTTTTAGGTCTGAAAATTTAACCGGAGCTTTGCTAATGATTAAATCAATGTTTTTTCTTGGCGAGGCTTTGAAAGTAACGATATGGACTTCGTTAGATTTAATTTTTATAGTAATGGGATTGTTTACTGTTTTTTTTCTTCCTAATACATTGCAGTTTTTTGCTTATAAACCAGATAATAAATTGTGGTATGAAGCGTTTAATTGCTCTATGGGAGGTGTTTGTTTTTTTAAAACTCGCTATGGAGTTATGTTAGGGTTTCTTGCTGCTATTTCTTTGATGTTTATGCCTAAGCAGACAGTTTTTATTTACTTTAATTTCTAATAATATGAAGTCAAATAAATTTGTTTTTTTTAAGTTTTGGTTGGTAGTAGCAAGTGTTGCATTTTTTTTACTGGTTGTGATTTGTTTGTTACCTCATAATACATATTTACGGTATAAGTCTCTTGATATAGGAACTTATGCAAAAGCTAAGTGGATTTATGAAAGAACGGTTTTTGATGAAACACCTATAGATATCGCATTTATAGGGACTTCTCATACTTTAAACTCAATTGATAGTAATATTGTTGAAGATGGATTTAATCAATATTACCCAAAAAAAATTCATATCGTTAATTTTGCTATTCCACACTTTGGTCGAGATTTGCACCTTGTACTTACTAAATTTTTACTTGTGCATAAGAAGCCTAAACTTTTAGTCGTTGAGGTTCGTGAGTCGGAAGCAAGAGATATGCACCCTGCAACACATTATTTAGCGGAGCCATTGGATTTACTGAGTGCTCCTTTGTTTGTTAATTTGCGATATGCTAGTAACTTATCTCAGTTGCCTTTGCGGCAGTTTTCTTTATTTTTTAAAACATATTTTCCTTATTTATTTAATGATATAAGTGGGTTTAATCGGTCTGATTATCTTGGTTCACATTTAAATTACACCTTGATAAATTCAGGTCGATCAAGAGATGTTACTTTGTCTTTTGAATATTTACAGTCTGAAAAGGAAAAATATAACAAGGATAATAAAAGTAAGCTTGATCGTAATAATGACTTGAAGACTTTTGTGTTTTTCAATGCAAATAGGTCTTCATTAGTTAGTCTGTGTGAGCAAGCAGCATTACATAATGTTAAAGTTATTTTTTTATATTTACCTCATTATGGAGCTTCAGGTGTGCCGGTTGATGCTACTTTTTATAAAACCTTAGCTGAGATAATAACTCCTCCCCAATCTTTACTATCTAAAGCTGATATTTGGTTTGATTTTGGACATTTAAATGCTAAAGGGGCTAAAAAAATGTCGAATTGGTTATCTAAGAAAATACATAAGCACTATGATTACTAACTGATGTTACGTACTCTTAAGCGAATTCAGTTCTAGCATTGCTTGCTGTACAGCTTTTACATAAAGCTGATTTAGCATAGAGAAGGCGATATTATGAGCCTGATGGCGAAAGGTCAAACATTAAATACGCCAGCCGATTGGTTAGTAAGAGCGAAGCATAATCGTAAACTATCTAAAGACGTGAAGCTTTGGGATAGCCTTGATAAACAAGAGATTATGAGTCGGGTTAGCTTTATTAAGCCGCGAAAAAAAGGTGAGAAATCACGACAGGTTCAGCAAGAAATTAAAGTCTTGCGCTGCACTCTTCCTGTCAGGGGGAAAGAAGGTATTGAAGTTACTTTGGTTCAGGCAAAAGAAATTAATCCACCGATAGGAAAATCACCGATTACCTGGCGCTTATTAAGTAATCGAACCGTAGAAAATGAAGCACAAGCCTGTGAGCTGATTGACTGGTATCGTTGTCGGTGGGAGGTAGAAATGTTTTTTGATGTTTTGAAAGTCGGCTGCAAGGTAGAGAAACTTCAATTATCAACTAAAGAACGTATTGAAAAGGCTTTGGTTATGGCGATGATTGTTGCTTGGCGAGTGATGTATCTTATGCGTTTAGGCCGTGTCTGTCCTGACTTACCTGCTGAACTCATTTTTGATTCTTTAGAATGGAAATCATCTTATGTTTTATTGGAAAAGACGATTCCGAAAAAAATGCCTACACTTAACACGGTGCTAAGAAACCTGGCTACATTAGGAGGGTTCTTGGGACGAAAATCGGATGGTGATCCTGGAGCTAAAAGTATCTGGATCGGTTTTCAGAGAATTCAGGATTGTGTGTTCGGTATTCAAATGGCTCGTAAGCTTGAAGGGCTAGATTAATAGTTGTGTGTAAGGAGATGGATTAAAGTGATGCGCATCTAGAGATACTTTTTGACTTTCTAATCTGCTCTTTTTTAATAATTCGCGTACCACGGGAATCTCACTGGACTTATCACCAGATTGTCGGGCTTGCGCCACAACTTCTCGCGTATGACGATCAATGGCTAAGACTATACTGTGGTTAATTCATAGCCATGAAATTTAATGACCTACTCTATTCAATATAGACCCGGAATAATACTTTCCAAGACTTTTTGATATACTCTATGATCATAGTAAATAATTATTTTTTTAAACGGCATATATAAATGAGAACAATAGCAGTAATTTTAGCTGGTGGAGTAGGATCTAGGTTTGGCTTAGGCGAACCAAAACAATTCGCAAAATTGGCTGGTCATAACATTATAGAACACACAATTAAAGTATTTAATAACTCAAAATATATTGATGAAATCATTATTGTAATTAAATTAGGTTACGAAGCAACGATCGAAGATATTGTTAATCAAAGATGCTTTGAAAAAGTCACAAAAATACTTGTCGGTGGACGAGAACGTAGTGATTCATCTTTAGCTGCAATCAATTCTTTTGAAAAAGTAAAAGATTCAGAAAACTTCAATATTCTTTTCCATGATGCTGTTCGCCCATTTATAGATGAAATAATAATTCAGAGATGTATAGATGCATTAGGGCATTTTAATGCTATTGATGTTGCGATTAATACTGCCGACACCATTATTGAACAAATTAATGATATTATTACAGATATTCCAGACCGAAGTCGTTTAAATAGAGGACAAACACCACAAGCGTTTAAACTTGGTGTCATAAAAAAAGCTTACGACTATGCAATGAAGGATGAAAGTTTCAGAGCGACGGATGATTGTGGTGTGGTTTTTAAATATTTACCAGACGAGCCTATATATGTTGTAAAAGGCTCTGAAGATAATATTAAAATAACACATGAGCAGGATATTTTTCTTGCAGATAAGTTATTTCAGCTAAAAACTATTCAAATGAGTGTTGCTCGTACAGATGATTTTAATACTAAGTTTTTTGCTGGAAAAACGGTTGTTGTTTTTGGTGGAAGTTATGGTATTGGTAAAGAAATAGTTAATCTTGTAACCAGTTTTGGTGGTAAGGCTTTTAGTTATAGTAGAAGTGAAACAAATACATATATTGAGAATTCAAAATCAGTTGAAAATGCTCTTGAAAAAGCAGTAATTGAAACAGGGAAAGTTGATTTTATAGTAAATACAGCTGCTATTTTGATAAAAAAACCATTAAAACATATGTCACATAAGGAAATCCTGGATTCCTTAAATGTAAACTATTTAGGCGTTATAAATATAGCAAGGGCATCAGAAAGATATCTTTCATTGACCAATGGCAGTTTATTGTTATTTACCTCTAGTTCATACACTCGAGGGCGCTCAAACTATTCTCTTTATTCATCAAGTAAAGCCGCTGTAGTTAACTTAACTCAAGCTTTAGCAGAAGAATGGGAAAGTGAAAACATTAGAATTAATTGTATTAACCCACAACGAACAAAAACCCCAATGCGAATATCTAATTTTGGTAATGAACCTGATTCGGACTTATTGTCAGCCATTGATGTAGGAAGAAGATCATTGGCAGTTTTATCTGCTGAATATACAGGGCAAGTAGTTGATATTAAACTTGGGAGGTCTTAATTGATAGTGAAAATTTTTCATATGATAACCAGAGGATTCAAGGGATCGGAGTGGGGGCTAAAATTATTGAAGCAAAGTCTAGAAGAAATTAAGACCCCCACTAAAGCTCTTTACATGTTAGATAAACAAATAGATGAAGCAAAAGTATCTGCTCATTTTGACCAGCCAATATTTATTTTATCTGCAGGCTGGAGGTCAGGGTCAACTTTACTTCAGAGAATGCTACTTAAAGACCCAGATTTAATAATATGGGGAGAACCTTACCACCGCTCAAATTTAATTGATAATATGCTTAATCAATTGACTCCATTACAAGGAGAATGGCCTCCTAAGGATTATTACGTATCTAATAATAATGGAAACCTAAGCAACCAATGGGTTGCTAACTGCTGGCCTTCTGTCAATCATTTAAAAGAAGCCCATTTGACATATTGGAATGCTCTGTTTGAAACTCCTGCCAAAAACCTATCTAAAAATAAATGGGGTATTAAAGAAGTTCGGTGGGGAGCTAGGCATGTAGAGTATTTAAAGTGGGTGTACCCGAAGGCAAAGTTTATTTTTCTTTGCCGTGACCCTAGAGATGCTTATGCCTCATTTTTTTATTACCCTCGGGCAGCATTTTTAAATTGGCCAGACGAGGTGATTTTAACAGCCAAAAATTATGCAAAAATGTGGTTAACCTTGGTAAATGAATTTTCTAATTTAGAAGATAACGGTACTGGAATTCTTGTTAAATATGAAGACTTAACAAATCCTGAAACACAAAAAAAGCTTGAATGCTATTTAGGTACAACAATAAGTAATCCGTCAAAACTCTCCAAACTAGTAAAGCCTGGTGTGGAAGGTATGAATAAGAGCACTAAAACAAAATATTACGTACCAAAAATTGAAAAATTTTTATTAAATTTTTATCTTGGTAACAAAATTAAAAAATATGGTTACGATATATAGGATAACTATCAAATGTTAAAGGCTAAGAAACATTCAAAAGGAAAAAAAGCACGATTAAATAGTGTATTAAGTTATTTATACAGGTTACTAAAGCCATCTAAGCCTCTGGTTGTACTTGATGCACAAACTTCCTTTCATCTGGAACATTTTAAACCAGTAATTTTGAAACTTTCTGAAAGAAATGAACTATATATTGTAGTGATCGGACCCTACGATAAAAGTATGGCGAAACTGAAGAATGTTTTCTTTTATCAAACACTTGAAAAATACCCTTTATACAAAAAAGCAGATATCTTTATTTCAACTGAGTTGAACCAACCGCCTTTTTGGTTTGACTGTCCAGTAGTTTATTTTGGTCATGGTATGGGACCAAAATTAAATTATGTTGATAATGAACTGCTAAATAATTTTGACTATGTTTTTTCACCATGCCTCCCTACATATACTGTACAAATTAAAAAATTAAGTAAAGAAATAGTCTTTCCTGTTGGAATGCCTATTTTAGATGAAAGGTTATCTAAACAAGAGAGCATTATAGAGTCTTTAAATTTAGATGAATTAAAGCCAATACTGGTCTACGCTCCAAGTTGGTGTAACGACATATCAAAAATTTCTGATATACATGCAATAATTTCATTTTTAAAAACAAAATCACAATTTAATGTGATAATTAGCCCTCACCCACTATTATTTCAGCCAGACTGCTGTTCAGGAGAGGTGATCTTCAACTTTCAAGATACAATAGATGATGTCTTTGTAAATCTTCCAAATGGTCAGTTTAATACGCTTGATTTAGTTAGAGCAAGCACAGTCGTTATAAGTGATATAAGTTCGATTTTGTTTGAAGCTATGGCATTAAAGAAAAAAGTACTTTTTGATGGTAACAAAGATTTATATGAATATTCACAAGCTATGCATATATTTAATGAACTTATTGAGATATGTGATATTCCAAATTGGGCAGATACGTGTGATCAAACAATTGAAAGAACCCTAGTTTCTGATGATTTTTTCAGTTGTAGAGAAAAGTTTATAAATGGGTATTTATTCAATAACGGTAGGGCATCTGATGTATTTATTGATAAAGTTAATCAAATTCTTTCTTCTGATAAGGAACTGTCTGATCAAACGTAATTATTCAGACTTCAATCCCCTCTTTGCCTTTAAGGGGAAAGATACAGCGTAGTACTTTAATTTCTTGTTTTATTTCGCGAGATTTTTCACCTTTTTTTCGCAGTTTAATAAAATGAACTCGGCTGATAACCTCTTGCTTATCAACATGATCCCATTAAAAATCTAGCGCGTCACTGCTTGGCTCACTAAAGATTTTTGGACTCCGTCGCAAAAATCGATTTGCCCACGGCAAATCAACAGTACCCCAGCACGCCCTGCGTTCGGTTCAACTACGCACAAAGCCGCTTCGTTAAACCTACCTCAAATGGCTCTACGGCTCATCGGGATAAAATTTTAGCCTCCCGAGCAATA
>ENA-ORXI01003074-ORXI01003074.1-sediment-metagenome-genome-assembly--contig:-NODE-3074-length-11518-cov-10.186872_pt1 | contig 11518 bp, 9 predicted proteins | sample MGYA00237861_ERZ511468 | MGnify/ENA primary metagenome ERZ511468 (study PRJEB26299, sample SAMN06266213) | sediment metagenome | isolation source: Hudson Canyon methane seep mesocosm | place...
CCAGCTTTTTCACCAAAGATTGCTCTTAATAGTCTTTCTTCTGGAGTTGGTTTAATTTCACCTTTTGGTGTAACTTTTCCAACCATAATCATACCTGGCTTTAAATGTGTACCAATTTTAACGATACCACTTTCATCAAGATGATCTATATTTTCTGATTTAATACCTGGTAAATCTTTAGTGATCTCTTCATTACCATGTTTTAATTCTCTTGCTTCAACTTCTTTTTCATAAATATGAACAGAAGTAAAAGAATCATCTTTAATTAACTTTTGAGAAAGAACAATCGCATCTTCGTAGTTATATCCATTCCATGGCATAAATGCAACAGTTGCATTAACACCAATAGCTAATTCACCATTATCCATAGATGGACCGTCAGCAATAACTTGACCTTGTGCAATAATTTGTCCAGTGTGTACACTTGCTCTTTGACCGAATGTAGTATTATTATTTGTTCTTTGATTTTTACTTAATAAATAATGGTCAATAAATGCACCATTTTCATCTTCACCTTTAATAAAAATATTTCTAGCATCAGCTTTTTCAACAACACCAGATCTAGAAGCTTTAATACTTGCCCATGAATCTCTAGCAACAGTTTTTTCTAAACCTGTACCAACAAAAGGAGCATTTGGTTTTAATAAAGGAACCGCTTGTCTCATCATATTTGATCCCATTAGGGCTCTATTCGCATCATCATGTTCTAAGAATGGAATTAAAGATGCAGCAACACCCATAACCATTGCAGAAGAAATATCAATTAATTCAACTTTAGATGATTCAAGTAACATGATTTCACCATCAATTCTAGCTTCCGTTAGAACTTCTTGAATTTTTCCATCTTTTGTTAACTTTGTTGAACCTGGAGCAATTACTCTACCCTCTTCTTGAGTTGCAGTATAATATTCAATCTCATCAGTTACTAAACCATCAATAACTTTTTTGTATGGAGTTTCAATAAATCCTAATTCATTTACTTTTGAGAAAGTAGATAAAGTATTGATAAGACCAATATTTTGACCCTCTGGAGTTTCAACTGGACAAATTCTACCATAGTGAGTTGGGTGAACATCTCTTACTTCGAATCCAGCTCTTTCTTTAACAAGACCACCTTCACCAAGTGCAGAAAGTCTTCTTTTATGAGTAACTTCTGATAATGGATTTGTTTGATCCATAAATTGAGAAAGTTGACCAGAAGTAAAAAACTCTGTAATAGTAGAAGTAATCATTTTTGAGTTAATTAAATCATGAGGCATTAAATCTTCTAATGTACCACTTAAAGTAGTCATTTTATCTCTAATTGCTTTTTGCATTTTAATTAAACCAGCATGTAACTCATTTGATAATAATTCACCAATTGACCTAATTCTTCTATTTCCTAAGTGATCTCTATCATCAACATGACCGTGACCAGCTTTTACTTTAATAAGATACTTAACAGTTTTAATAATATCTTCATGTGTTAATACAGTTACATATTCAGGAACATTTACATCTAACTTGTGGTTCATTTTCATTCTACCAACTTTAGTTAAATCATATCTTTCTGGATCAAAGAATAATTTTTTAATGAAATCTCTAGCTGCTTCTTTAGTTACAGGCTCACCTGGTCTCATTACTTTGTAAATTCTAATTGCACATAAATCGTTTTCATCATCAATTTGTTCTGTTTGTTTTAATAATTTGATAGATTCAGCATCTGCTTTAAATGCATTGATAATTGAATCATCAATACCTTCAGCTAAATCATTTGCAATATCAAATGAGTCAAAACCAAGATCAAGTAATTTTTTTAATTTTAAATCATCTAAATTAGTTAAAGCATCAAATAATACTTCTCCTGATTCTGGATCAAAAATTGTAGATGATGTATGTCTTTCCATTAATAATTCTACTGGATATTCAACATGTTTTAATCCACCTTCAGCAAGAGCATTAGCTTTTCTTGTTGTAAGTCTTTTTCCTGCAGCAATGATTAAGTTACCTTTATCATCAATTAAATCAAATTCAACTTTACCTGTAAAGTCTTCAGCTCTAAATTCAGTTAAAAATTTGTTATTTTTTACTTGGATATTAACTATTGGGTAAAATAGTTTAATAATCTCTTCTTTAGAATAGTCTAAAGCTCTTAACATAATAGTAACAGGTACTTTTCTTCTTTTGTTAATTCTTACATATAAGATATCTTTTGCATCATATTCAAAATATAACCAAGAACCTCTATCAGGAATAATTTGACCTGTGTAGATAAGTTTATTTGCAACTGTAGATGCTTCTTCTTCTTTGAAAATAACACCTGGAGATCTGTGTAACTGGTTTACAACAACTCTTTCAACACCATTTACAACGAATGAAATTCTATCAGTCATTAATGGGATTTCTCTAATGTATAAAGATTGTTCTTTAATATCTTTTACACCGATTTTTTCACCAGTTTTTTCGTCTAAGTCCCATAGAGTTAATCTAATATTGATTCTTAAAGGTATAGAAAATGTTAAACCTCTAACCATAGATTCTGAAACTGTATATTTAGGTTTACCTACTTCACTATTGATATATTCTAATGTGAATCTATTTTGAGCATCGTGAATTGGAAAAGATGATTTAAATACTTTTTCAATTCCTGCAGCAGATCTATCTTCTTTTCCTACCATTAGGAAATTTTCGTAACTACTTTGTTGTAACTGAAGTAAATTTGGAATGTCGATTTTTTGTGGATTTTTTCCGAAATCGACTCTTAATCTATTCCCAGAGTGTAATGAATTTAACATATGAGCCTTTCTTGTAATATTCTTCTTAAAAGTTTTATTAACGATTAAAATTAACATTCTAACCTATATCCGAGCAAATACCAGACATAGATTAAAATGCAAATCACTTTAAATGACTAATGCTCTGTAGTTATACAGAGCATTTAGTGCACGTTGTTGGAATGTAATTAGTTAAAATTATTTAACTTCTACAGTAGCTCCAGCAGCTTCTAATTCTGTTTTTGCAGCTTCTGCATCTTCTTTAGAGATACCAGCTTTAACAACAGCTCCAGCTTCTTCAGCCATTGCTTTTGCTTCTTTTAATCCTAAACCTGTAAGTGCTCTTACAGCTTTAATTACGTTGATTTTTTTAGCACCAGCATCTTTGATAATTACATCAAATTCTGTTTTTTCTTCAGCAGCTTCAGCAGCTCCACCAGCAGCACCAGCTACTGCAACAGGTGTAGCAGATACACCAAATTTTTCTTCAAATTCTTTAACTAATTCAGAAAGCTCTAATACGCTTAATCCTGAAATATATTCTAATACATCTTCTTTAGAGATTGCCATTTTATTTCCTTTTATTTATATCAATAAATTTTTGTTTTATTGCAGCTTGTGCCACAATCATCACAGAAGTGCTATTAAGCAGCTTCCTCTTCTTTTTTAATTCTAAGTGCGTCAAGACCAACAGTAAAGTTTCTAACAGGTCCCATCCATACAGATGCAAGCATTCCAAGTAATTCTTCTCTACCTGGTAATTTAGCGAATTGATTAACAGTAGCAGCATCAGCAGCTTTACCTTCAATAACACCAGATTTTATACTGAATGTATCTTTATTTGCAATAGCAAATTTATCAGCAGCTTTACAAGCAGAGATTTGATCATCAGACCAGATAAAAATACTTGTTCCAGAAAGCTCTAAAGCTTCATGTCCAGCATTTTTAAGCGCAATAGATACAAGTGAATTTTTAGCAACTTGAACAGTAGCACCAATTTCACCAGCAGCAACTCTTAATGCTTCAAGATTCTTATGAGAAGTACCTCTATAATCAGCAACAACAATAGCTTCTGAATTTTTAAATTTACTTGTTAAAGATTCAATAATTTCATTTTTTTGTATTTTAGTCATATATTTTTTCCTCCTTTCCAAAACAGTAGAACTTCGGCAGGTTTTATAAGAAATTAATCTAACCTGCTGTCTTTAGTTTTTAAGATAAATTCCAATAAATGGAATTTTTATTTAATATCCATCATTTCTGAGCTATCAACGATAACAGAAGGACTCATTGTTAAAGATACTGCAAATTTAGTTACATATCTACCTTTAGCAGTTGATGGTTTAGATTTATTTATAGATGACATTACAGTGTTGATATTTTCAATTAATGCTTCTTTAGAAAATGAAACTTTTCCAATACCTGCATGAATATTACCTTTTTTATCAACTCTAAATGTAACTTTTCCACCTTTAGAATCTGTAACAGCTTTAGTTACATCCATAGTTACTGTTCCTGTCTTAGGGTTTGGCATTAACCCTTTTGGTCCAAGTATTCTACCAATTTTACCAACTAATCCCATTGTATCTGGTGTAGCAATAAGTACATCAAAGTCAATGTTTCCAGCTTGGATTGATTCAACTAAATCATCATTACCAACAATATCAGCACCAGCTGCTTTTGCTTCATCCATTTTAGTACCTTTAGCAAATACTGCAACTCTTACAGTTTTACCAGTACCATTAGGAAGTACAACAGCACCTCTAATCATTTGATCAGCATGTCTTGGATCTACATTTAAGTTAATCGCAATATCAACTGTTTCATCAAACTTTGTTGATTTTAATTCTTTTACCAATGCAACAGCGTCTGCTAATGCATAAGGTGTTGTGTTATCTATTTTCTCTACTAAAGAGTTATATCTTTTACTCATAATTATTTCTCCGCAATTTTAATTTATGCTACCACTTTTAAAGCCTTGTGGTATTTTAAGTAAAACTAGTTTTACTTAGTTTGGCTATAGTTTGGTAATAAAGTAGATTATTCTACTTCGATACCGATACTTCTACAAGAACCTTCAACAATTTTAGCAGCTTGTTCAACATCATTTGTGTTTAAATCAGCTATTTTTTTGCTAACGATTTCCATAACTTGTTCTTTAGTTAATTTTGCAACTTTATTTTTTAAAGGATTATCAGAACCTTTTTTAATACCAGCAGTTTTCATGATTAATTCACTCATTGGTGGTTGTTTAGTTACAAATGTAAAACTTTTATCTGCATATACAGAAATTTCAACAGGGATTTTATATCCTGCATTTTGTTTTGTTTTTTCATTGAATGCTTTACAGAATTCCATGATATTAATACCTCTTTGACCTAATGCAGGTCCAACTGGTGGTGAAGGGTTAGCTGCACCAGCAGGTATTTGAAGTTTTAATACTCCAGTTACTTTTTTTGCCATTTTTTTTCCTTTTGTGTTTTTAAATTTAAATTTAAATTTGTTTGTCTTTTAACATACTATGCTAAGTGTTAAAATGAATACTATTTCATCTTAATACTTAGCACTTAGAAGTTAAAATTATTCTACTCGTTCTACGCTTGTATAAGATATTTCAACAGGAGTATTTCTTCCGAAAATTAAAACATTTAATTTTAATAATCCAGAATTTAAATCAAATGATTCTACAAGACCATTAAAGTTTGCAAAAGATCCCTCTTTAATTCTAAGCATTTCACCAACTTCGAATGAAACTTTTGGTTTAGGAGCAGCTCTTTTGTTTATTTTTTCTAGGATTTGATTGATGTCTTTTTCTGAAAGTGGTGATGGTTTCTTAGACTCACCAATAAATCTACCAACTTTTGGCATAGACTGAATAGCATGCCATAAAGCTGTATCTAAATCAATTTTTGCAAATACATATGCAGAATATAAAGGTTTTTCAACGATTGTTTTATTACCTTTTTTGATTTCAATTAAATCTTCTGTAGGAACTAATACTTGCTCAATTCTACCGTCTTCTAAATCTTTAGAAAGTTGTTCTAAAGCATTTTTGATTGTTAATTCACTACCTGAGTGTGTTTGTATTGCATACCAATTATGTGCCATATTTTTTCCTAGTTCATTATAGAAGATAAACTTACAGACATAAGTGCGTCAATAAGTGCTAAAAATAGTGAGATTACTGTCACTACAACGAAAACTGAAATGAAAGCACTTCTAATTTGTTCTTTAATAGGAAAAATTACTTTACCTAACTCATCTTTTGCTTTTTTATAATATGATACATATTTATTCAAGACAATACCTTACTTTTTGATTTGTTGTATTAAGTGTTAAAAATTACAAATAATTCTTAACACTTATCACATTTGTTGTTTAATGGCAGGCCAAGAGGGACTCGAACCCACAGCACCCGGATTTGGAATCCGGTGCTCTACCATTGGAGCTATTGGCCTATTTTAGGAGTTAACCGTGATCTATGTTAAATAGATCGCGATTATACCACAAAGAACTAAGATTTAAGCTTAATTTCTTTGTGAGTAGTGTGTTTTTTTAGTCTTGGACTATATTTTTTTACTTCAAATTTTTCACTATGAGTTTTTGGATTTTTCATAGTTGTGTAGTTAATGTCACCAGTCTCTTCACATTTTAATCCAATTTTAATTCTATCACCCATACTTGACTACTTAGTTATCTCAGCAACAACACCAGCACCAACAGTTCTACCACCTTCTCTAATAGCGAACTTTGTACCTTTTTCAAGTGCAACTGGAGAAACTAAAGTAATTGACATTTCAACATTATCACCAGGCATAACCATTTCAACACCTTCAGCAAGTACACAAGAACCAGTAACATCTGTTGTTCTTACATAAAACTGTGGTCTATATCCGCTAAAGAATGGAGTATGTCTACCACCTTCTTCTTTTGAAAGAATATATGCTTCACATCTGAATTCTGTATGTGGAGTAATTGAACCAGGAACAACAAGAACTTGACCTCTTTCAACGTCTTCTTTTTTGATACCTCTTAATAAAAGACCTGCATTATCACCAGCTTCAGCGAAATCCATTTCTTTTCTAAACATTTCAATACCAGTTACAGTAGTTTTTTGAGTATCTCTTAATCCAACGATTTCAATCTCTTCACCTAACTTGATAGTACCTTGAGAGATAGCACCAGTAACAACTGTACCTCTACCTGCAATTGAGAAAACATCTTCAACAGGCATTAAGAAATCTTTATCAGTTTCTCTTGTTGGAGTTGGGATATATGAATCAACAGCGTCCATTAGTTCCATAATTTTATCAGTCCAGATACTTGCGTTACCAGCTTTAGCTTCTTCTAATGCTTGGAATGCAGATCCAGCAATAATTGGAGTATCATCACCTGGGAATTCATATTCTTCTAAAAGCTCTCTAATTTCCATTTCAACTAATTCTAACATCTCTTCTTTATCTTCGTCATCTAATTGATCTTCTTTATTCATGAAAACAACGATGTAAGGTACACCAACTTGTTTAGATAATAAGATATGTTCTCTTGTTTGTGCCATAGGACCATCTGTAGATGCAATAACTAAGATAGCACCATCCATTTGAGCAGCACCAGTAATCATATTTTTAACGTAATCTGCATGGCCTGGACAATCAACGTGTGCGTAGTGTCTAGTTTCTGTTTCATACTCAATATGAGAAGTAGCAATTGTAATTCCTCTTTCTCTTTCTTCTGGTGCATTATCGATTGCATCGTAATCCATCATTTCTCCACCCATTTTTGCAGTAAGTACTGCTGAGATCGCTGCTGTTAATGTAGTTTTACCATGATCTACGTGACCAATAGTACCGATATTTACATGCGGTTTACTTCGTTCGAATTTTTCTTTTGCCATAATGTTTCCTTAAATTTTGTTACTCTCTGAGTAGATAAGCCTTTAGCTAATCTATTCAAAGAGATGCTTTGTTTTTTTTCACTCAATTGCAAGTGGAGCCTACGATAAGACTTGAACTTACGACCTCTTACTTACCAAGCAAGTGCTCTACCCCTGAGCTACGTGGGCGAATTATATTATATTTAACCTGAATTAAAAATAAAATTGCAATGATTACATAGGATTTTTCATAAAATAAATTTATTGTGTATATTTGAAATATTGAAATGTCAGATATAACTGAGCTTCCAGTGTAATTTTAGTGGAGCGGGAGACGAGACTCGAACTCGCGACAATCTGCTTGGAAGGCAGAGGCTCTAGCCAACTGAGCTACTCCCGCAATTTAAATGGTGGTGAGAGAAGGATTTGAACCTTCGAAGCCTAGGCGTCGGATTTACAATCCGAAGGATTTGACCACTCTCCAATCTCACCAATATAAACTGGTATGCGTTAATCTTTTAAAGATGAACACGTCAACAATAAAATGGAGCTTCAGATAGGACTTGAACCTACGACCTGCTGATTACAAATCAGCTGCTCTACCAGCTGAGCTACTGAAGCAAAAAACAAACTCGTTTAAATAATCTTACAAGATAAGTTTATTTAAACAAATGGTGGCGCGAGACAGAATCGAACTGTCGACACATAGATTTTCAGTCTATTGCTCTACCGACTGAGCTATCGAGCCGCTTGTTTGTTTTCGTGCTGGAATTATATACAACAGATACTTAAATCAATCTTAGTTTATTAAAGAATTTATAAATTCTTTAAATTTTTCTCCTCGTTCTTTATATGAAGAAAATTGATCCAAAGATGCAGCAGCTGGAGATAACATAGCTATACTATTATTTGAGTCTATATAGTCATCATTGATTTCATTTACTGCATCCTTTAAATAATCAACTTTTTTTGCATTTAAATTATATTTCATTGATAAGTTTTTTAGTGTATCACTATTTTTTCCGATAAGGTAAAGTTCAACATCACAATCTATTAACTCATCAAATAAAGGTTTTAGGTCTGCACCTTTATCATCACCACCTAATATAAGATATATTTTATTATTCTTGTATGTTTTTAAAGCTTGTATAGTTGCATCTACATTTGTTGCTTTACTATCATCTACCCAAAGTCTATTCCGTGCATCTTTAAACTCTTCTAATTTATGAGGATCTTGAACAAAGGTATTAATCTTATTATAGTCAACTTTATTTGTAATAATTTGAGATACACACAAAGCAAGTATTGCATCAATAAGAAATGGTTCTTTAAAATTTACTTTATTGCTATCAATACCAAATTCTTTTTCTAAATCTTGTGTATTCTCATAAAAAATCGTTTTTGCTTTTGTTGTATAGTTTTTAAATTTACTTGGCACAATAGCAATATCATCACTGTTCATTAGTGACAATGGTTTTATTTTCGCTTTTTCATATTCTTTAAAATTCCCATGCCATGATAAATGATCATCACTCACTGGTAATAAAATATAAATATTAGGTTTTGCTATATTTGTATAATGTAAAGTAAAAGATGATGTTTCTAATATCCATATATCTTTTGATTTATCCATGTGAGCTAATGGAAAGCCTATATTTCCACCACATTGGCTATTTGAAGAGTTTAAAAGATGTTGTAACATTTGAGTTGTAGTAGTTTTTCCATTTGTACCACTAATCCAAACAGAAAATGGCATCTGTTCAGCAAATAGATCATATTCACTTATTTTATTCTTTGTATCTTTTACAAGTTGATTATGAGGAGGAATTCCTGGACTAACTACCGTTAATTCTTCTGAGTCTTTATTATATTCATTTTTGTTCTTATCATCATACATTATTGCATCAGGATATACTTCTTTTATAGCTAAGGCAGTTTTACCTAGACCTAATATTCTCATTTTAATTCCTAATATTATCTGATTTTTAAACTAGCTAAGGCTACAAGATTAGTCATAAAAGCAATTATCCAAAAACGAACAATAATTTTATTTTCCATCCATCCTTTTTTTTCAAAGTGATGATGGATAGGAGCCATAAGAAATACTCTTTTTTTTCTATATTTAAAACTACCTACTTGTAAAATAACAGATACTGCTTCAAGTACAAATATAAAACCAATAGCAACTAAAAGAATCTCACTTTTAGCAACAATTGCCATATATCCCATAAAACCACCTATAGTTAAGCTTCCACTGTCACCCATAAAAACTTGTGCAGGATGAGAGTTATACCACAAAAATGCAATAAGAGCACCCATAAATGAGGCCCCTACTATTGCTAATTCTCCTACTAGTTTAATATTTGGTAAAAGTAAATACTCACTTATAATTGCATGTCCAGTAATATAAACAATCAATGATAATGTAAAAAAAGCAATAACAGAAGGTACTGTAGCTAAACCATCTAATCCATCTGTTAAGTTAACTGCATTTGTACTAGCAATCAGTACTAAAGTCCAAAAAACAATAGAATAAAAACCCATGTCAAATAAAGCATGTTTTTGAAAAGGTATATAAAGTGTAGTAGGATGACTAGCATAATATAAAATTGATATAACTATTACAGATGCAAATACCTGAAGAACAATTTTCATTCGAGGAGTTAAACCCTCATCATTTTTATTTGCAGTAATTTTTGATAAATCATCTTTAATACCTATTAAACAAAATAAAAAGATTGTTGTTAATGCACCTATTACATATATATTATTAAGTTTTGCGGTTAAAACAGTTGCAATTAATGTAGTCATTACAAAAACTACTCCACCCATAGTAGGTGTTCCTACTTTTGCTTGATGACTTTCTGGAGCATGTTCATAAATAGGCTGATTAGCCTTTTTAGCTTTTGCCCAATTAATAAATTTTGGCATTAAATATACGGTCATAAGAAATGCGATAAAGAAGCCCAGTCCTGCTCTAATTGAAATGTATTGAAAAATATTTATATCAAGATGTCTGTAAAACCAATAAAACAATGTTTAACCTTTTTGAAGTAGTTGTGTGTTAATATATTATAAAATAAAAAGTATTTTATCTAATCTAGCCCAAAAAGGTAATAAATTAAATGTCAACAACGAAAAAAGCTTTATTAATAATAACTGATGGTATAGGTCATAATACATCATCTAAATTTAATGCATTTTGTAATGCTACAAAACCAACATACGATAATCTCTTTAAAAATGTACCGTATTCATTAATTAAAACATATGGGGAACACGTTGGTCTTCCTAATGGTCAAATGGGAAATAGTGAAGTTGGTCATATGAGTATAGGAAGTGGAAGAGTTTTATATCAAGATTTAGTAAAAGTTAACATCGCAATAAAAGAGAATACTCTTAAAGATAATAAAGTCTTTGAAAATGTGTTAAATTCATCAAACAATATTCATATTATTGGTCTTTTAAGTGATGGAGGAGTTCACTCTCATATAAATCATATTATTGCAATGGCAAAAATTGCAGAACAAAATAACAAAAAAGTATTTTTACACCTCATTACTGATGGTAGAGATGTAGCACCAGATAGTGCACAAACATATTTAGATCAAATCAATGATATCACTTCAAACAATATACAAATTGCAACTTTAAGTGGTAGATATTATTCTATGGACAGAGATAATAATTGGGATAGAGTAGCTAAAGGTTATGTACAAATAGTTAACGCTAAAGAGGTACAAACTATATCACCTGATGAATATATTGATACACAATACAAAAATAATATTTACGATGAATTTATTGAACCAACTTCTTTTAACAATTATCAAGGTATCAATGAAAATGATGGTGTAATTTTTGCAAACTTTAGAAGTGATAGAGCAAGAGA
>ENA-ORXI01003075-ORXI01003075.1-sediment-metagenome-genome-assembly--contig:-NODE-3075-length-11517-cov-2.726049_pt1 | contig 11517 bp, 10 predicted proteins | sample MGYA00237861_ERZ511468 | MGnify/ENA primary metagenome ERZ511468 (study PRJEB26299, sample SAMN06266213) | sediment metagenome | isolation source: Hudson Canyon methane seep mesocosm | place...
AGTATTTTATGGGAAGAAAATGAAAACTTATATCATTCAAGAAATGCTTTTGCGTATGGTGGCGTTATTGAAGATCCTGCAACGGGTTCTGCTGCCATTGCATTGGGTGAGTACTTAAGAGATAATGGCTTCAAAAAATCTGGAAATATTGAGATTTTACAAGGATTTGATATGAAACAACCCTCTCAACTGTTTGTTAGTTTTAGTGATATAGCCAATAGTTCAATAAAAGTATCAGGTACGAGTAGAATTATAAAAGGATAAATTATGACAATACTTCTAAAAGAAGAAATATTCAGTGGTTCAATTTGGTTTAATATTTTTGCAAATCAAGTAGGATCAAAGAGTATAATTAGTTAAAATTTCGGATGATTATTAACTATTTTTTTTATCTTTAAATAATTAAGTATCCTCAGAATTTTGTAGTCAATATAAATTAATATATTGACTACCTATTAGAATTAATTAAAAAACGGATAATCGGTATAACCTATGGGACCAGGAGTATAGAATGTTTCAGGATTTGCATCACTTAATTGGGCTCCTGCTTTAATACGTTCAGGTAAATCAGGATTAGAAATATAATTTACTCCAAAAGCTACTGCTTTGAGCTTATTACTATTTATAGCGGCTTCTGCTTCTGTAGCATCATAACCCATATTACCGATTATATTTCCTTGATACGCCTCTTCACAAACAGAGAGTACATCGTCAGTTTGCTGTGCAAAAAAGTCTCTACGCATGATATGTAGGTAGGCTAAATTAAGGTCATTTAAGCGTTCACACAGCCATTTTGTCAATGCTCTAGGGTTACTGTCTATCATACTGTTGAAACTATTAATGGGTGAGAGACGAACACCAACACGATTACTGCCCCAAACCTCAATGACGGCAGTAAGAACTTCTATCAATAAACGCGCCCTATTCTCAATGCTGCCACCATAAAGATCACTCCGTTTGTTAGAGCCATCACGTAAAAACTGATCCAGTAAATAACCATTGGCACCATGTACTTCTACACCATCAAATCCGGCTGATTTAGCATTGGTTGCTGCTTGTCTAAAACCTTCGATAATACCTGGTATTTCTTCCTCTGCCAAAGCGTGAGGTACTGTGTAACTGACAGAACCATTGGGAGTATGTGTTTCGCCTTCAATAGCAATGGCACTTGGAGCTACTGGTTGTTTGCCATCATTTAAATCTGGGTGGCAAGCTCTACCTCCATGCCAAATTTGTAGCACAATACGTCCACCTTTTGCATGTACAGCTTTAGTGATTTTTTTCCAACCTTCAATTTGTGCCTGTGAATAAATACCTGGCTCATTAATAAATGCACACGTATCTGGCATTGCCATTGTGGCTTCTGCAATGATTAAACCTGCAGTTGAACGTTGTTCATAATATTTAGCCATTAAATCATTGGGAATATGATTTACTTCAGTTCTGGCACGAGTTAAAGGAGCCATTATTACACGATTCCTTAAATCAATTGCACCTAATCTCAGAGGAGATAATAAATATTCATAATTTTCTTTCATAATAATGTTCCTTTTATAGATTACGATAGCTTGTTAACCATATCCATCGATTTATTATTCTTATTAGACAGTTTACTTAAATTAACTTAAGACTTAAGTGCATCTTATCTACATATTTTAACATTAAAACTAATATATACAACGCCTATAATCAGCTAAAATAAACTGTTAATTGAAGGAGTTTCCAATGAGAAAATTAATGACTTCATTTTTATTTATATTACTTACCGTTTCTGTTTATGCCAAAGAAACACTTGTTTTTTCTACTGGAGAATGGGCTCCTTATACTTCACAAAAAGATCCTAATGGCAGAGTTTTACAGACTATTGTCACCCAAACATTTAAACTTGCAGATATTGAAGTTTTATATAAATACTATCCTTGGAAAAGAACTTATAAAGTAGCACTAGATCTAGAGGTAGATGGAACAGTTGCTTGGTTCAAAAAGAAAGAAAGAGAAGAGTCTTTTTATTTTTCTAAAAACCCTCTCGTTAATATAAAAACTGTGGTTTTTCATCTGAAAAGTTTTGACTTCGACTGGAAAGATTTTGATGATTTAAAAAAATATAAAATTGGAGGCAATTTAGGTTATACAAGTACACAAGTCCTTCTTGATAGAAATATAGAGGTAGAAATTGTACGTACAGAAGAACAAAATTTCAAAAAGTTACTTCTAAGACGAATTGACATAACACCCACGAGCTTTTTTGCGGGATATTATCTCATTAATAAACTTTTCAGTCGAGATAAAGCAATGTTATTTACAAATCATACCAAACAAGTTGTTCCTCAAAGTGGTATTTATTTCTTAATTCCAAAAAAACATCCAAAAGGAAAAGAGCTTATGGATATTTTTAACAAAGCACATGATAAATTGATCAAATCTGGTAAACACGATCAAATTATTGATGATTTTATTTCAAAATAGTATAAAGATTCTAGGGATGGGGTACATGATTATTTATAGTTTTAAGTGATTTAGTACGCGTGTGGTAAAAAGTGAGGTTTGATATAAAGTTTATTTTATACCAAACCTATTGTGTAGGGCATCTAAGTATTTTGACAATGCCGTTGACAAAAAATCAGACTTTGTTTTGTTCAGATTTTAAACCAATATACAATGAATAACACATTCCTAAAAGAATAACAGTAAAAGGCAATGCCGTTGTAATTGAACCTGCTTGAAGAGCATTTAATGCATCCGTTCCACCCACATACAATAATGCAATAGCAACCAGTCCCTCTATTATGGCCCAAAATGCTCTTTGGATTACGGGAGCATCAACTTTTCCACCCGCAGTGATACTATCAATTACCAGAGAACCTGAATCTGATGATGTAACAAAAAATACAATAACTAAAAATATAGCAACAGTAGATGTGATTGTTGCAAAGGGTAAGTTTTCTAGCATTTGGAACATGGCAAGAGATTTATCTGAAATACCATTTGTTAATGCTCCTACATTTCCAATAACTTGATCAAGGGCAGTAAGTCCAAAAGTACTCATCCAAATACTCGTAACAAGAGTAGGAATCACTAAAACAGCAATAAGAAATTCTCTTACTGTTCTTCCTTTTGAAATTCGTGCAATAAACATTCCTACAAAAGGAGACCAAGCAATCCACCATGCCCAATAAAATACAGTCCATCCATGGAACCAATCGTTGTCTTCTCTATCTATAAAACTGCTTAATTCTATAATATTTGAAGCATAGTTTGATAAAGTGGTTCCTACTCCTGTAATAATATTAAGAGTTGGTCCAACAATGATGATAAATAAAACTAAAAAAAGAGCTAAAATAATATTGAATTTACTTAAAATTTTTACACCACCCTCTAGCCCTCTTATCACTGAGATTAAAGCAAGGGCAGTAATTCCTGCAATTATTATGATTTGTGTATTGACTCCATTGTCAATATCAAATAAAAATTTTAGTCCAGATGATACTTGTTGTGCTCCAAGACCCAATGAAGTAGCCAGACCAAAAATGGTTGCAAACACCGCAAGTAAATCAATGATATGTCCAGGCCATCCCCAAACTCTCTCTTTCAAGATAGGGTAAAATGCCGATCTCATTGTAAGAGGAAGTTTTTTACTGTATGAAAAAAATGCTAAAGATAATCCAACTACTGCATATATAGACCAAGGGTGTAATCCCCAATGAAACATGGTAGCACCCATTGCTAACTCTTTTGCTTCAGGTGTATGTGCTGTTACATTTAAAGGTGTATGCCACCAGCCCGTATAATAAGCAACAGGCTCAGCAACAGACCAATACATAAGCCCAATACCCATACCAGCAGCAAAAAGCATTGAAAACCATGAAAAGTTGGAAAACTCTGGTTTAGCATCTGCTCCACCAATTCGTATTTTACCCACTGGCAATACGATGAGAAGCAAACAAAATATGACAAAAAAGTTCCCTGAGGCCATAAATAACCAATCAAAATTATTAATCGCCCACCACTTAGCAGAATCCAATATTTCTTTTGATTCTGCAGGAGACACTAGTGTACCTATTACAAATACTAAAATAAGCAGAGCACTGATAGCAAAGACTGGATTGTGAATATCCAGACCAAATTTTTGTAAATTATCTTGACCTATTTTGTAGTTCATTGATTTATTTTTGGATGACAATTTGTATATTCCTTGGAGTATTATTTTATGATTAAAAAGTGACTCTAGGGTATACTAAACTAACTTAACTTAGTATATTGATTTTCAATTACTATAATGGATTATTTGTTAATTTAAATTCTCAGGTTTTCCAAAATAATATCCTTGAGAGTAATCAACTCCGATAATATTTAAAATATCAAATATCTCTTCATTTTCAACAAATTCGGCTATGGTTTCTATTTTTTGTTTTTTTGCAAAGTCAACAATTGTTTCAACGACATTTCTGCTATAGGTATCAATTGCAATGTTTTTTATCAGACTTCCATCTATTTTTAATATATCAGGCTCAAATTCAAGCAATCTTTCAAAGTTTGAATATCCCGCGCCAAAATCATCAATAGCTATTTGAACACCCATTTTTTTTACTGTTTTGATGAAATCTTTTATGATTTTAAAATCTTTTACCTCTTCATCTTCGAGCAGCTCAAAAACAATACGGTGCGCATCATTTTTATATTCGGACAAAAGATCAAAAATTTTATTTCTGGTTTTTTCTTTTTCTATATCTATTGAAGAGATATTAATAGACAATTGTGTTGATATATGGTTGAGCATTTTAAAAGAATTCTCAAGTACTCTGCTGGTAATTTTATTGTAGTAGTTACCCTTTTTTGAAACTTCAAGAAAGTGGTATGGAGAGAGTACTTTCTCTTCTTCATCAATCAATCGAACCAATGATTCATATTTATCTATCTCTTTAGTTTTATTATTGATTATGGGTTGAAAGTGCGAGACAATGTTATAATTGTCAAGTGCAATTTTAACCATTTTCATGACTTCCATATTTTTTTTTGCTTCTAGATGTTCTTTAATCGAAGAATCATTTGCATATTTGATTAAATCTTTTTTTATGATAACTTCATCCAGTCCACACTTTGCATCTTCATATAAATTTTCTTTTCCAAAAGAGTAACTGACTGCTATATTTAGGTCATATTCTATTTCATCTAACGTTAAAATAGATTTTCTTACAGCCTTTACAAAGTTTTCTAAATAGTTGATTATATTTTGTTCAGAGTTTAAATAATTAAAAAAACCAGTCAACAGCGCAAATTTTCCATTTCCTATGTTATAAATATTTTCAAATATATATCCGTTTGGAAGATAGGTTAAAAGTTCAAGTCCAAATGTATTTTCAAGTTTATTCAGAGTTTTAATATTGTAAAACTTATCCAATATTTCAAACTCCTCAATTTGTATTAATACCAATAAAGACAATTCACTTGAAGCGATTTTATCAATAAGGTATTTTTTGTCACTCATTATTGAACTGATGGCATTTCGAACACCGATATATTCAACAATGTTTTCACTCTCATCTAATACAGGAGTAATAGTTGATTTAACATAATATGACTTTCCTGATTTAGAACGGTTTTTAATAATTCCATTCCACTCTTTCTTTCTTTCTTTAATGGTCTTCCACAAGTCTTTGAAAAGTTCTTTAGGATTGTCTGGATGCCTTACAATATTATGATTTCTGCCAATAAGTTCAGCCCTACTATATTCAGAAGCTTTACAAAAATTTGCATTTGCATAAGTTATAATCCCTCTGGAATCTGTTTTTGACACTATTGTACTCTTGTTCACAATTTCTTGATATTGATTCAATAGATTTATATCATTAATATTTGATTTGTTTTTTTCATTGATGATATATTGTTCTATTGATTTTTCCAATATCCTCTTAAATTGTTCATCATTAAAAGGTTTTATGATGTACCCATCAATTCCTAAATTGATTGTTTCTATAAATATTTCACTGTTACTTTCTTTAGAAAGTATAATAGTAAGAGTATTTTTATCAATTTCTTTTATTTGTGTTAATAAGCCCAGACCATTTAATAGTGGCAAGTTTATTTCAGTAATAACTATATCTACTGCATGATTTTTAAATTTATCAATACCTTCTTGCCCATTTTTTGCAATAATTATTTCATCAAAATAGCGCTCTAAAAGTTTTAAGTTTGATGTGATGGTTTTATCATCTTCTTCTATATAAAGAAGGGTTAATTTTTTTGTAAATTCAAGTAAGTTATTAAAAGTTGTAGTTTCCATTTGTGGACCTGTCATATTAGCTAATAGGTAGTAGCTTTAAATTATTGTTTTTATTAGTTTTAGAAATGAAGTTTGTATTATAATTCAACAATACTTAAAATAATGAATGGTGTTTCATAATAATTACAAGATATTTTGTACCTTTAAAGTATCCTTTTGGTAAGTAACTGAGTTTTTTGTCTGTATCTATCCTATTGGTAAGTTCTTGTTTGCGATTAGTCTTTTTGATAGAATTATCGTCTATTTTTAAAGGTTATCATGAAAAATATTAGTGAAGTTATAAGTATGAATGAGTTAAGTTATTATATATATTTGGAAAAACTTAATATAATACAATGTAGAGACGATACAACTGTGTCCACTCTTTATCAGCAAAAGGAGCTGATAAAAATAATTAATATATTGGATAACATTAATGTTAGTTATTCTATAGATGAAAAGTATAATATTATTTTGGAAAATAAGTGAAAATATTTTTTCACTTTTGATATAAAATGGCGTTTACAATAACCTACAGGAATTAAGAATGAAACAAGAAAATGAAAAAAATATTCTGCAGATTCTTACATCTATTTTAGATATTGATCAAAACCTTACTGGAATAGATTATCTTCAAGAGTTTATTAAAAATATTGCTGTTAATTTAGATGTGAAATATGCATTGATTGGGCACCCTATTGATGATCAATTAAGCCAAATCCAAACGGATGTTGTCTGGGCGGACGGCGATTTTGCAGAAAATTTTATGTACCAGTTAAAAGATACGCCTTGTGAACTTGTTCTTACAGGAGAGAGGGTTTGTATTCATGATATGAATGTTGCTATGGATTTTCCTGAAGATAAATTACTCCAAGATATGGGGATAGAAGCTTATGTTGGTGCACCTGTTATTTCCAAAACTCCATCTGGCGTATCAAGTATTTTAGTACTGCTTGATGATAAACCCATGAAAGATAAAAATTTCTTTATCTCAATAACAGATTTTCTTGCAGTAAGAGCCAGTGCTGAAATCACTCAGCACTATATCGAAGAAAATCTGATTGGACAAGTATCTCAAAGAACATTGGAATTGGAAAAAGCCAAACAAGAAATTGAGTTACTCAATGTAAACCTAGAAAAAAGAGTTCAAGAAGAGATTAAAAAAAATAAGAAAAAAGAACAAATTATTTCACAACAATCAAAAATGGCATCAATGGGTGAAATGATAGAAAATATTGCCCATCAATGGAGACAACCCCTTACCATAATATCAACAGCAGCCTCTGGCGTTAAGTTTAAACATCAGATGAAAGTACTCCAAGAAGGGGATATAGAAGTCTCTATGGACAGTATTTATACTTCAGTGCAACATTTGTCTCAAACAATTGATGATTTTAGAGATTTTTTTAAAAGCAACAAAAAGAAAAGTAATTTTACATTGAAATCTACTTTTGAAAAGACTTCTACTCTTATTTCTTCACAGTTTAAAAATTCAAATATAAGATTCGTTCAAAATATTGAAGACATCACTTTATTTGAACAAGAACATGAATTAATCCAAGTTTTTATAAACATCATCAATAATGCCAGAGATGAATTGATAAAAAAAGAACAAAGTGTTAAACTTATTATTATTGATACTATTTTAGAAAATGGTTCCTTATCCATTTGCATAAAAGATAATGCAGGTGGAATTCCAAAAGAACTTTTAGAGGAGGTATTTGAATCTCATTTTACTACAAAACAAGATTCAAATGGAACAGGTATTGGACTGTATATGTCTAAAATGATAATAGAAGAACATATGAATGGAACCATAGGCGCATCTAATATCGAATACATATATGATGATATTCCTTATGTGGGAGCTTCTTTTGAAATTTGCTTACCCTTATCAATCAAAGAATAAGGAGGTTTATTTATGAATTTTATAAAATGGAATGATGAAACGATGAGTATAGGTATCATGCTGATTGACAATCAACATAAAGAATTATTAAAGATAATAAATAAATTATCGAGTTCTATTCATAATCATTCTCAAAGAAGAGATATTTTAGAAATTCTTGATGAACTGATTAGCTATGCCGATTATCATTTTTCTACAGAAGAAGAACTATTTGATAAATTTAACTATAAAGAGAGTGAAATCCATAAAAAAGAACATTCTTTGTATGTTAAGGAATTTATTGAATTGAGAAATAAAATTATGCAGGATAAGGTTTATATGAACAAATCAGCAATAGAGGTTTCAGAAAGTGTGTTCAACTACATAGTAAAGTGGTTTCTTAATCATGTTGTTGGTTCGGATAGAAAATTTGTTGAAGTATTTAAAGAAAATGGGGTGAGCAAACAGAGGCTATTATAAATTAGAAGTTCTGTCTCATTAAATAATGAAACAATGTGGATTTCTACTATTATTATAATGAATCTAATTTTGACATTCCTCAATCCTTCAAGGTGTTTTAGCTAATGTTTTTCTCCAATAGATTGGCTTTATTGTTTTTTGTATACTGTTTTAACAAAACTTCATTTTCACTCTTTTTAGAACTCTCTGTCTCTTTTGCATAGGTATCAAACATTCTGGTATATTTGTCTACTTCATTTTGGCGGTTTTTTAGTTCATCATCTTTTGATATAGAGAGCATATCATTTGAAATTTTAAACAGGGTATTTAAAAAATAAACAGCTTGCTCATCGGTGAGTTTCTCATTAGAATAAACATTAGACTCTATGTCTCGTCCTTCATTCATGGAAATGACCCCTGCTTGAAGGTCTTTAAGAACTTGATATTTGCTGTTTTTCCCTATTTCATGATTATATCCATAGTCATAAGCAATGCCTTTATCTGCGTCTATTTTCCACGACTTTATAGGCTCAGGGTCACTAAAACCAATACTTCTTATTTCTGTTAGAGCGCCTGTTCCAATAGGTGCTTGATTACCAAACTCCAGTTTTTTCATAAATAGGTCTATTGAAAATTGTAACTTTTTGTTTTTCCCATCAAAAAGAGTCATATCCCCATCTAGATTTGCATTTTCTTTATCAACTATCTTCGCTTTTCCAACGATATATTTAGCCTCTTCAAAGATAGCTTTATTTATGGCATCATTATGGCTAAATCCTGCAGCCATATCTCTCATATATCTTATATTATCTCTTTTTTCTTGAGGGGTATAAGGAACGTATTCACTCCCCTCTTCATCTGTCATATCTTTATAGGTATTGATATGTTCAGGGGCATAAGGAAAGTATATATCAATTTCTTCATCACTCATTCCTTTGATGTTTTCATACGAAATTTGAAAATAAACTCTTTGTGGATCTTCATTTACATCTGATACACTTAATGTTTCATCTAAAACTTTATCAAAACTGTTTTGTTCTGTTTTTGTCATATGATTTGTTGTGTACTGTATTTGAGTTGATGTATTTTGCACATTGCTTACTTGCATTGCGTTCTCCTTAAAATAGAATTAACCTTGATATATAGAGCTGATAATCTATGATATTCTAGCTTTTGATAACTGCGTGTCTCTGTCTTTTATACTTTTATTTTGCTCATTTTGTTCCAAGTATTCATCAAAATTCTTTTCAAACAAATCTTTGAATAAAGAGAGAGTTTGTTTAAGTTCGGAACTTGTATATGCTGGAGGTGTTGGGTTTATGAGACTCTCCAATCTGTCCATTATCGCTGTATAATCCATTTTATCATTATTGTGGGCAACACTGAGAGATGTTCCTGTTGGATTAAATTTGAGAGGCTGTAGTAACATAAGAGATAAAAATCTCTCTTTTTCATCAAGTTCATTGAGCGTCTCAACTAAAACTTCTTTTTCTTTATTTGGCATATTTGTTGGAAGCCAAGGCATGTTCTTACCTTTTCCTGTAGATACAAAACCATCCTTGTCAAAATCATATTGTTCGTAATGATGTAACAATAAATTATAAGCTCCTTCATTACTCAGACTATCAACTTGGATATCATCAACCAATAAAGTGTGATGTTGTAAAGTACTCAGCTCATCTTTTGATAATGAGTTTAAAAAACCTTTAGCTGTAGAGAGGGTTACATTTTTATCTTTTGCTTGAGTGTATATCTTCTCAAATCCCTCTTTGTAAGGTTCTCTTACTTCATAAAAGCTGTCTGACATTTTTAATTCTTTCATAACTTCTACGTGTTGCGTATAATTGCTACTGATATTCATACTCTCTCCTTTAAGTAAGGTGTTGTTTTAATCTTGTAGACCATAAATGTCTTTGCTTATCTGATAATTTATTTTATTATTATGTCATTAATTTGAATTTAATACAAGAGCCAAATAATTATAGTTTAATGGGGACAGTTAAGTAGATTTTGGAAGAGAACTTTCTTAAAGATACGTATATTGAATGATGTTCTATAAGTCCATTTTTAAGTTGAATATCACTTCTATTTCAAAAGAATTACATTTTAATAAGACTGATATTATAAAAAAAGTTTTATCATTGAAAGGTTATAAAAAAGAAATAATTGATAAAAAAAGAATTTCTGCAGTTTTAAAAAAAATAAGAAATCATCCAGTTTTGCAAAATATCCCTGCTGTTATGCAGACAGCCAGCGCAAAAAATGAAGAAATTATAGAGGGTATAGAAGCGGGTGCTTATTACTATATAACTAAGCCTTATAAAGAAGATATGTTTCGTGCAGTGGTTGCTGCTGCGGTGGTTGATCGAATACGCTTTAAGATTTTAGCGGATTCAGTTAAAACATACCCGAATGCAATTACTTACTTACAAAAAGGGCAATTTCGTTTTTCAGATCTTAATGATTGTTATGCTTTGGCTAGTTTATTATCTTGTGCATTTCCTGAGCCTGCTGACGTTATTCTGGGTATTACAGAATTAATGTTAAACGCCTTGGAATTTGGACAAGTTGGCTTAAGTTATGATGAAAAAACAGAGTTAATTGATAAAAATCAATTGCATGATTATGTTGCCGCTAAGTTAGCATCACCAGCTTTTAAGGAGAAGTCTGTTAAAGTTATGTTAACTCGTACTGAAACAGAGGTTATTGTGAGTATTGAAGATGAAGGAAAAGGCTTTGACTGGCAAAAATATATTAATTTTAGCCCAGAGAGAGCAACCGATAATCACGGACGTGGGATTGCAACAGCAAAACTAATGAGTTTTGATTCTCTAATTTATATGAATGACGGTAGTAAAGCAGTTGCTAAAGTAGTGATCAGCAGCGTTCAGGCAATTGATGGTGTGTATAG
>ENA-ORXI01003082-ORXI01003082.1-sediment-metagenome-genome-assembly--contig:-NODE-3082-length-11483-cov-3.265825_pt1 | contig 11483 bp, 12 predicted proteins | sample MGYA00237861_ERZ511468 | MGnify/ENA primary metagenome ERZ511468 (study PRJEB26299, sample SAMN06266213) | sediment metagenome | isolation source: Hudson Canyon methane seep mesocosm | place...
CCAGGTCGGCGAGCCGGCTGTGGGCGTTTAGGCCACTGGTGTGGGGCATCAGGTAGACAGGGCGACCCCCGAAGCTCCGTTCCTGTTCGCCGGCGACGGCGTGACGATCAACGACGGTCCGCCATCCCCCCAGGCCGATGAAGCACACGGCCCGCGGGTGGAGCCACGCCACCAGGCGCTCGACGCGTTCGGCGCCCCTCCGGTACTCGGCGGGAGCCACCTCGGCGGCCCGCGAGGTGGTACGGCGAACCAGGTCGGTCATGCCGAGGCCGTGGTCGTGGAGGGCGTGACGAGGCTCCCGGTCGACGCTGGCTAGTCCGGCCTCCAGCACGGCAGGCCAGAACCTGTTCCCGCCCCGGTGGTAGCCGACGGCCGTGTCGGCCGAGGAGGGGCTGGGGTTCAACCCGACGACCAGCAGGCGTAGGCCCGGTGCCACCGTGTCGGGAAGGCTCCGGATCCGGGTTGCCGCCACCTCGACCCGTCCGGTGTCACACCAGTTGATGGTGTCGGGCACGAACCCGGCCCCGACCAGGAGGTCGTCGGCGCGCTGCAGCGTCCAACCCACGTCCGGAACCGGGTCCAGCCTGATGCGGACCTCGTCTCCCGGGAGGAGGGCGAGGTGCAGGTCGGCGAGCAGGAGCGGCAGGTCGGTAGTCGGTCGGCCAGTGCCGATATCGTGGGCTCCCGCCGTGGATGTCACGCCGGGAGGGTACGACAGGAGGCATGGCGTGCAATTCGATATCGATGACATTCGTCACCTTCATCTCCGTCTAGGGTGGAGTCATCGACAAGAGACGAGAGGATGAGGCCGTGACAGAGATACTCGACACCACGAAGATCAACGAGATCCGAGCCATCATCGACCGTGGCCTGGGAACAACCCAGAGCCGCGAACTGATCGCTGCATCCGAGGTGGCAGACCTCCTGCTGGACCTCCGCCTGCTTCTCGTCACCAGCGAAGCCGATCTCGAGGCAGCACCCTCCAATTGACCGGGCGGCCCACCGGCTGGTGGGTCAGCGCAGCGGCACGACCCTGCGGATCAGGCGCCCCAACGTCAGGCCGATCCCGGCGCCTAACACCACGTCGCTGGCGTGGTGGATACGGACGTGGATCCGCGATGTGGCGACGATCGTCGCCAGCCCGAACCAGAGCGGCTTCACCTTCGATCGTTCGGACAGCAGGGTGGCGGCCAGGAAGGCCGCCGAAGCGTGTCCCGACGGGAAGCTGCTTGTGAGCGGCTGGCGGAGGTTGTGGGGCCGTTCCTCGGACTGGATCGGTCGCTCCCGCTTGAAGGCCGACTTCACCATGCCGTTGACCAGCGCTGACTCAGCGCCCAGAGCCAATGCCAGACGGGCCGCCTCGCGTGTGCCGCCTCGCAGCGTGACGCCGCGTGCCGTACCCAGCAGGTGCCAGATGAGGCTGAAGTCGCCTAGCTCGCTGGCCGTGTAGAAGAGGCGGTCCAACGCCGGGTTGCCGCGCAGGCGATCCCATGCCCTGTCGACGACCTCGTCCAGCGAGGCGCCGATCGGACCCAGCGGGTGCGGGGTCTCGTCATCTGTCGCCGTTGCGTCCTCGGGCATGTCCGATGCTTCGGGATCGGGTCCCAAGGAGGAGGGATCGGCCGGCTCGTCGGTGGGTTCTGGAGCCGACATCTCCGTGGTGGCCACGGATCCAGCCTAGGGGAGGTCGGTCCGGGTCCCGATTCGGTGGGTGCCAGGGCTCGTGAGGAGGGGTTCAGTCTCTGCTGGCGTAGGCGCCTGGTGCCGAAAGCGAACCCCGTCTCCAGCGCCGCGGCGTGGCCAGCAGGGCCCGGGGATAGTCCTCGAACAGCCAGCGGGCGAAGTTGCGACGGGTCCATGGCGCCAGGCCGGTCACCCACAGGGCCATCCGGGCGCCGGTAGGCCGGGCGAGCATTCCCTGGAGTGCGACCGACATCCGGTGGTCGGCGAGCAGCTCCTGTCGAACCGTCCGCCTGTAGAGGGTCGCCACCTCGACGGCCGTTCCACCGGACAGGACTGCCTCAGCCGCGAGGATCCCGGTCTGCAGGGCCTGTCCGATTCCCTCGCCGGTCAGGGCATCGGTTGCCGATGCGGCGTCCCCGACGAACAGGACCGGTCCGTGGTCCAGCACGGCGGCGTCCACCCGGGCCGGGATAGGCCATGCGGACCGTCGCCCATCCGTGCGGGCGGTGTCGCCCAGGACCGCCCGGATGGCCGGTCGTTCCATGAGGCCGTCCCAGATCCGCCCGGTGTCGCCTACGGCCACGCGACCTCCCCGCAGCACGCCGAAGCCGACGTTGGCCCGACCATCCGGTAGGGGGAACGACCACGCGTAGCCCGGCAACAGGTCCGGCTCGAACCAGACGTGCAGGTCGGCGGCCGCCGGTCCGACGTCAGCCACATACTGCCGGAAGGCCTGCCACTCACCGCGGTAGCCGCTAGAAGCCAGGCCCAGCAGCTTGCGGGTCGGGGACCACATGCCGTCTGCGGCCACCACCGTCGAGGCCCGGACGACGCCGAGGCCCTCGACGTCGAGTGTCGCCGCATCGCCCTCCACGGTGATTCCCGTCAGGCCGTGGCCGTCCCGGACCTCGGCGCCGGCCGAACGGGCCAGGTCCAGGAGCGCTGCGTCGTACTGCATTCGTGGCACCACCGCCGCGTAGAGGCCGTCGCCACGCGGGAGCGGGTACCGGGTGGATCGCCCTCCGGGCGGGTGGATGACAAGGTCCTCCACCTCCTGCCAGCCCTCGATGGGCGACGGGTCCAGGCCGAGGCCCTCTCCCAGCCGGAGGGCCTCGGCTGTGAGGCCGTCGCCGCAGCACTTGTCCCTGGGGAAGGTGGCCTTGTCGACGAGGAGTACCGACATTCCTGCCCTGGCGGCGGTTATGGCCGCGGCTGATCCGGCGGGACCACCACCCACGATCGCCAGGTCCACCCTCACGCAGTCGTTCCCATGCCTCAGAAGAGCTTCAGCTCGTTGGACCTGATTCCACGCAGTTCGTCATAGTCGACGACCACACAACCGATACCCCGGTCCTCGGCCAGCACCCGGGCCTGTGGTTTGATCTCCTGTGCCACGAAGACCCCGCGGACCGGTCGCAGCATCGGGTCCCGGTTCAGGAAGTCCAGGTAGCGGGTGAGCTGCTCCACGCCGTCGATCTCCCCACGCCGCTTCACCTCGACCGCCACCGCCACGCCGTCGGCGTCCCGGCAGAGGAGGTCCACCGGACCGATGTCGGTGGGGTACTCGCGGCGAACGAGGCGCAGCCCGTCGCCCATGGAGGTCGGATCTGCGGCCAGGAGCGCCTGGAGGTGGGCTTCCACCCCGTCCTTCTGGAGGCCCGGGTCCACTCCCATCTCGTGGGAAACGTCTGACAGGACCTCGTGCAGGGTGATGGTGAGTACCTCGCCCGCAGGGTTCCGGACCGTCCAGACGGCCTCGGCCCCGTCCTCGTCGTCCGGATCCCCGTCGATGGCCAGCGTGTTCGGTGACGTCATCCAGTTAAGGGGCTTGTAGGCCCCGCCGTCCGCATGGATCGCCACGCATCCGTCGCCCTTGACCATGAGGAGGCGGACGGCCTCGGGCAGGTGGGCGGTCAGGCGTCCGTCGTAGTCCACGGTGCAGCGGGCGATGACCAGGCGCACGGGCTCAGCCCGCCAGGGCCGACAGGACGGCGTCGGCCAGCTCGGACCTGCAGATGACCAAGTCCGGAAGGTACGGATCCGGACGGTTGTAGGCGAGCGGTGACCCGTCGATTCGCGAGGTGTGCAGGCCGGCTGCCTCGGCCACGGCCACCGGGGCACAGCTGTCCCACTCGTACTGTCCACCCGAGTGCACGTATGCGTCCACCTCGCCTCGCACCACGGCCATGGCCTTGGCGCCCGCCGAACCCATCTCGACCAGCTCGCCACCAAGGGCTTTGCAGGCGGCGAGTGCCTCGGCCGGCGGTCGCGACCTGCTGACCACCATCCGGGGACTGGTGCCGATGGGTGGCAGTCCCGCACCCACGGTCGGGTCGGCGGTGGAGAGCGTGAAGCCCAGGGCCGGCAGCGCCACGGCTCCGGCAGTCGGGCGACCCGCCTCAACCAGGGCCACGTGGACCGCCCAGTCGGACCTCGGTGGTTCGCTGTACTCCCGGGTGCCGTCCACCGGGTCGATGATCCATGTCCGGTCGGCACCAGCCCGATCGGGATGTACGGCGTGCGCCGTTCCCTCCTCGGACAGGACGGCATCGGCAGGGCGGTGCTCGGCCAGGGCGGCCATCAGGAACTCGTGGGAGCGCTGGTCGCCCTCGTGCTTCAGCAGCGCCGCCGGCGCTCCGTCCGCCGCCAGCCGGTCCCGGATGGCGAGCAGGAGCACGCCGGCCCGGGTGGCCAGGTCCGCGGCCAGGGCATGGTCGTCGGGTGTGGCCATGTCCAGACGGGCTCAGTCGCCGGCCGAGCGTCGGCCCAGCTGGATGGCGGCTCGAACCGTGGCCCGGATGTCGTCCTCGTCGGCCCCGGCGGCCACCAGGCGTCGAATAGCGTCCTCCACCGCGGCAGCCTGCTCCTCGTCCCACGCCGAAGCGGCCTCCACGGCAGGGACCAGCACGCCGACCAGCAGCAGGGCGAGCGCACCGGTGGCGCCCAGGAAACCGAAGGCGATGGCGGCGTCCACCCTGTCGGCTATCGAGGTGACGATCATGCCGACGATGCCGGTGGCGCAGAGCAGTAGCGCTAGACCGCGGACGGTTCCGGGGGCCAGCAGGCGGGTACGGGCGTCGGCGGCGCTCATCGGACCAGGGGCTTGTACTTCATGCGGTGGGGCTGGTCGTCCATGCCCAACTCCTTCTTCCGGTACGCCTCGTACTCGGTGAAGTTGCCCTCGAACCAGCGGACCTGGGAGCCGCCCTCGAAGGCCAAGACGTGGGTAGCCACTCTGTCTAGGAACCACCGGTCGTGACTGATGATTACTGCACAGCCCGCATAGGCGTCCAGGCCCGACTCCAAGGCCCTAAGGGTGTCGATGTCTAGGTCGTTGGTGGGTTCGTCCAGAAGCAGGACGTTTGCGCCGCTGCTCAGAACCTTGGCCAGGTGGACCCGGTTGCGCTCGCCGCCCGACAGGTCTCCGACCCGCTTCTGCTGGTCGGAACCCTTGAAGTTGAACGATGCAACGTAGGCCCTGCCGTTGACCTCCCGGCGGCCTACCTCTATGAACTCCCGGTCGTTGGTGATCTCCTGGCAGACGGTGCGGTCCGGGTCGAGGCTGTCCCTGGACTGGTCCACGTACCCCAGCTCGACGGTGTGGCCGATCCGGACCTCACCGGAATCTGGTGCCGTGTCGCCCTCGGCCGAGTCGTCGGCGGCAGCCATGATCATCCGGAAGAGGGTGGTCTTACCGGCGCCGTTGCCGCCGATCACGCCGACGATGCCGGCCGGGGGGAGGGAGAACGAGAGGTCGTCGATGAGGAGCCGGTCGCCGAAGCCCTTGGACAGGTGGTCGACCTCGATCACCTGGTCGCCGAGGCGCTGGTTGGCCGGAATGTCGATCTGGAGTTCCTTCGCTCGACGTTCCGTGTCGGCTGCCTCGGCCACAAGTTGGTCGTAGGCGTTCAGGCGGGCCCTGCCCTTGGACTGGCGTGCCCTGGGTGCCATCCGTACCCAGTCCAGCTCACGTTGGATCGTGCGCTGCCGTGCCGAGTCGGTCCTGTCCTCGGCGACGAGGCGTGCCTGCTTCTGCTCCAGCCATCCCGAGTAGTTGCCCTCGTACGGGATGCCCCGGCCCCTGTCCAACTCCAGGATCCAGCCGGCCACGTTGTCCAGGAAGTAGCGATCATGGGTGATGGCCACCACAGTGCCGTGGTAGTCGCGCAGGGTGCGTTCCAGCCAGGCGACCGACTCGGCGTCCAGGTGGTTGGTGGGCTCGTCCAGGAGCAGGAGGTCGGGACGTGACAGCAGTAGCCGACAGAGGGCGATCCGCCTGCGTTCGCCACCGGAGAGAATCGAGACGTCGGCGTCGCCGGGAGGCAGCCGGAGGGCCTCCATTGCTATCTCGATAGTGCGCTGCAGGTCCCAGGCGCCGGCCGCCTCGATCTTCTTCTCCAGCTCCGCCTGGTCGGATCCCAACTTCTCGTAGTCGGCCTCCGGGTCGCTCCAGCCGGCCAGGACCTCTTCGTAGCGCGACAGCAGTCCGGCGACGGCGCCCACCCCGGCCATGACGTTGCCCTGCACGTCGGTCGTGGCATCCAGGGTGGGCTCCTGTTCAAGGAGCCCGACGGTGAAGCCATCCGTGAGTCGGGCATCGCCGGTGAATCCATCGTCCACCCCGGCCATGATCCGAAGCAGCGACGACTTGCCCGACCCGTTTGCGCCAAGCACGCCGATCTTGGCCCCCGGGTAGAACGCCAGGGTGATGTCGCGCAGCACATCCCGGTCGGGCGGGTGGAAGCGGCCGACGCGCTGCATGGTGAAGATGAACTGGGCTCCCATGGGCGCAGAGGCTACCGGGGGTCACGGCGTGGCCCCGTGGCCCGCGGGTACCTACGCTCGTCCGATGCCCCGCCCTTTGCCGTCCGGTATCGAGGCCGTCCTGTTTGACTTCGGCGGGGTAATCCTGACCAGCCCGTTCGATGCCTTCAACGCCTACGAGGCTGATGCCGGTCTACCTCCGGACACCATCCGTCGTATCAATTCGACGAATCCGGACGACAACGCCTGGGCCCGATTTGAGCGCCGCCAGGTCGACGCCGATGAGTTCGGCCGACTGTTCGAAGCCGAGGCTGCCGCCCAGGGCTACATCGTGGACGCCGCCCGGATCATGGAAGGGCTCCACGGGACGTTGCGTCCGACCATGGTCGAGGCCCTCCGACGGTGCGCCGACCGGCTCAGGACTGGGATGCTGACCAACAACATCACCCCGATCGGTTCCCAACTGTTCTCCGACGACGTCCTGGAGGTGGTCGGCCTGTTCGACGCGCTGATCCAGTCGAGCGTCGAGGGCTGCCGCAAGCCCGAGCCGCGGATCTACGAGATCGCCTGCGAACGCCTGGGAGTGGAACCTGCCGTATGCGTCTTCCTTGACGACCTCGGTGTCAACCTGAAGCCAGCCCGGGCCATGGGGATGACCACGATCAAGGTCGTGGACCCGGCCGAGGCCGTCGCCGAGCTTGAGGCGGTCGTCGGCTTCCCGCTCGGCTGACCGCTACGGTCGCCCCGATGCGCATCGTCACCTGGAACGTCAACTCCCTGAAGGCCCGGATCGATCGGGTCGAGGCATGGATCAGCGCTGTCGGACCCGATGTGCTCTGCCTTCAGGAGACGAAGATGACCGACGAGGCATTCCCCCACGAGCGGTTCACGGCACTTGGCTACGAGTCTGCCCACCACGGCGAGGGCCGTTGGAACGGCGTGGCCGTGATCTCACGGGTGGGCCTGACCGACGTGCGTTCGGGCTTCGCCGATGGTCGCGACGATCCCGATCCGGACGCCAGGATCATCTGGGCCACCTGCGGCGGGGTGCGGGTGGCGTGCTGCTACGTGCCGAACGGGCGCGAGGTGGACCACGACCACTACCGCTACAAGTTGGACTGGCTGGGACGGCTCCACGACGACCTGGCGGCCAACACCGACCCCGCCACCCAGCCCGTGGTGGTGGTGGGCGACTTCAACGTGGCACCTGATGACCGCGACGTCTGGAAGCCGGCTGCCTTGGAGGGCATGACGCACGTGACTGCGCCCGAGCGCGACGCCCTGGCCCGGCTGGTGGCCCTCGGCTTCACCGACGTGTTCCGCCAGCGGTTCGACGCGGCCGGCCTGCATTCCTGGTGGGACTACAGGGGTGGAGCGTTCTACAAGCGGATGGGAATGCGGATCGACCTCGTTTACGCCTCGGTGCCGGCTGCGGCTGCCCTCGAGTTCGTTGTCGTGGACCGCAACGAACGCAAGGGCGAGAAGCCCAGCGACCATGCACCGGTGGTGGCCGACTTCGCTCTTGGCTGACCCGTCACCACCGCTCGACCTGCTCGACGGCCCGGGAGTTGGGCGACGGGCCCCAAAGGTTGTTGCTCAGCTGGCAGCGGTGATGGTCCTGAGGATCGCCTCTCCGTAGGCCTCTAGGGTCCGGGGACCGATCCCGGGGACCTCCAGCAGTCCTTCCAGGGTGGCTGGCCGCAATTCCACCAGGGCGTCCAGGGTCCGGTTGTTGAAGACCCTGTAGGCAGGGATGCCGGCCTCGCGCGACACCTCTGACCGCCAGGCCGTCAGGGCGTCGTATACGGGCCCGCCGGGGCCGTCGACGTCATCTGGATCGAACGATGCAGCGCCGACCGGTGCCGGACCGGAGGTGGCCTCCATGGTGGGGGGCGGATCCGGACGGTCGTTGACGGCGAGGATGGCGAGGATGGCCACGCCGTGCCGATCGACCTTGGTGGGTCCTATGCCCGTGATCCCCAGTAGATCGCCGACCGTGGAAGGCCACGTGGCGATCAGGTCGGCCAGGGTGGCGTCGTTGAACACCACGTAGGCGGGGACGTTCGCGGCCCGAGCCGCCGTGGAGCGGTAGTCGCGGAGAGCGGCCACGACCGGATGGTCCGGCAGCGTGGCGCGGCTGGCCCCCTCACGGATGGCGGCCACCCGTCGTGCCCCCTCGGCACGCCCGAGCGGCCGCTCCAGCCCGGCTATCGCAGCCTCCAGGTCGGGCAGCCACATGGACGGGGTGCGTGTGGATGAACGCGTGCCAAAGGAGCGTCGGGCCGCCCAGGTCAGGAAGAGGCGGTCCTCGGCCCGCGTGAGGGCCACGTAGAGGAGACGGCGTTCCTCGGCACGGGCGCCGGCGTCACGGGCGTGGCCAATGGGGACCAGGCCCTGTTCCAGGCCGGCCACGTGCACGATCGGCCATTCCAGTCCCTTGGCGGCGTGGAAGGTGGACACCTCCACGGCGTCCGTCGAGTCGTCGGCCATGGCACGTCCCTGGGACCAGACCCACGCCACGAACCCCCGCCCGGTGCCTCCCGGATCCAGCGCCAGGTATTCGTCGGCCATGCGCCGAATCTCGGCGAACGCCGCCTCCCTGCCGGTGTCTCCCTCCGGGTCGTCGGTGGTGTCGGCTGACAGTTCGACCGTGCGGAGGTCGGCCATCCGGTCTGCCACAGGGCTGTCGCTGCGGCCCAGGGCCTTCAACTGGGCCTTCACGTCGGCCCGGTCCAGTAGGCCGCTGCCGGCCCTGGTCCGGAACGGGACGTTCGCCGAGCGGAGGGCGGCGAGCATCGGCTCGGTCTGGGCGTTCGTCCGCACGAGGATGGCGTGGTCCGACCACCTGCCGTCCGGTCCCTTCAGGTCGCGGATCCGCCGGACCACTCCCCGGGCCTCGGCCTCGTGGTCCTCGTACTGTTCTATGACCGGATCGGGTCCCGGGTCCCGGTTCGAGAGCATCGGATCCTGACCGACCAGGACTGCGGCAGCCGTGCGCAGGACCTGCGGGGTGCTCCGGTAGTTCTGACGAAGCTCGACCACGGCGGCACCCGGGAAGTGGGTGGTGAAGCGGTTCAGGTAGTCGGCGTCGGCACCGTTCCAGGCGTAGATGGCCTGGTTCGGGTCGCCCACGACGCAGAGGTCGGGTCGACCGTCCAACCACGACGTGAGGAGCATGAACTGCAGCGGGTTGACGTCCTGGAACTCGTCCACGAAGAGGTGGCGGAAACGCCACCTCTGTGCATCGGCGAAACGCCGGTCGGTGGACATGGCGCTACGACACAGGTCGAGCAGGTCGTCGAAGTCGACCATCCGACGAGACGACTTCAGATCCTCGTAGTCCTGGAAGATGCGGGCGATGGACGGGAGGGGGAGCGGTGGGGTGCGATCGGCGGCTTCGGCGGCATCCTGGTAGGCCCCCGGCCGGATGCGCCGCGCCTTGGCCCACTCGATCTCGCCGATCACGTCGAGTGCTGCTGTGGCCCGGTGGTCGCGGGGCAGGAGGGGGGCTACGAAGCCCATCTTGCGGACCAGCAGCTCCGGTTCCCTCTTGTCGTTCTCCCGCCACCAGGTCCGCAGCTGGGCGTACGCAACCGAGTGGAAGGTCCCGGCGGCCACCTGGTCGCGCATCCCGATCCGTCGGAGGCGGCTGCGCATCTCCGATGCCGCCTTTCGCGTGAACGTCAGGGCCAGTACCCGGCGGGGGTCGATCTCGCCTGTCAACGACCGCCAGGCGATGCGGTGGGTCAGGACCCGGGTCTTGCCGGACCCGGCTCCGGCGTGGATGGCTAGCGGCATGGTTTCGGTGGTCACCGCCTCGCGCTGCTCCTCGTTCAGGCCATGGAGCAGCGCCTCGGCCTCAGCGTCGTCGGTGGGGGCACCGAAGAGGTCGCCGCCATCACCCTCCGGGTTGCCCGGTGGATCCTCGGCTCGGTTCGCCATGCTCATCGGGCGCACCCTAGCGACGGTCCGTGACAGCCTCCGTGGTGCACCCGTCGGCGCGGGAGCCGGGTGCCGGAGGGTGCTGCCAATACGATCGGGCCGTGGAACCTGTCGGGGTCGTGGCGTTCGAGAGACTGGTCGCCGAGGCGCTCGACGGCCTGCCCGTCGACCTGGCCGACCTGATGGACAACGTGGTCGTGCTCACCGCCGACCGGGGTGATCCGCCCGACCTGCTGGGGTTGTACGACGGGGTCCCGCTCACCCAGCGGGAGGACTACGGAGGGCTGGTGATGCCCGACCGGATCTTCGTCTACCGGCTGGCCCTCTGCGAGGCGTGCGGCGACGTCGACGAACTCCGCCACGAGGTGGCCGTCACCGTCGTCCACGAGGTGGCCCACCACTTCGGCATCGACGATGACAGGCTGGACGAACTGGGCTGGGCCTGAACTTCCCGGCCGCAGCCTGCCCGTCCGGTCAGTCGCCTGCTGCCTGCCTGGCCATCGGTACGTGTGCGATGCCGTCCTCCAGGAACTCCCCGCCCGTGGGCAGGTAGCCCAGTGAGGTGTACCAGGGGACCAGGTGGGTCTGGGCGTCCAGGACGAGACGACCCGGCGTAGTGGCATGGACGTGGTCCAGCAGCTCGCCTGCCAGGCCGTTGCCGCGTGCCGCGGCCAGCGTGGCTACCCGGCCGATGCGATGGCTGCCGTCGAGTTCGAGGAGGACGCGCAGGTAGGACACCGGACCCGAGGTGTCGTCCAGCCAGACGTGGCGGGTGCCCGGCTCGGTGTCGCGTCCGTCCAACTCGGCGTACGGGCACTCCTGTTCGACGACGAACACGTCTATGCGGAGCTTCAGCAGGTCGTGGAAGGTGGTCGGGTCGAGGTCCCGGAACCGGTGGTCATGGATGGCCGTCACGGTTCGGACGCTAGCCCTGCCGGGTTTGCCCGCCCGGTGTGGGCATCCGAAGATGGTTCCATGCCGATCACCGAACTGCCGTCAGGCATCCATCTCTGCCACGAGGCTTTCGGAGACCCCGCCGACCCCGTGGTGCTGCTGATGCACGGTCTGGGAAGCCAACTGCTGCTCTGGGAGGA
>ENA-ORXI01003084-ORXI01003084.1-sediment-metagenome-genome-assembly--contig:-NODE-3084-length-11481-cov-5.220274_pt1 | contig 11481 bp, 12 predicted proteins | sample MGYA00237861_ERZ511468 | MGnify/ENA primary metagenome ERZ511468 (study PRJEB26299, sample SAMN06266213) | sediment metagenome | isolation source: Hudson Canyon methane seep mesocosm | place...
AACAATAACATTCCTCGTTTTCCTGTATTTCTACGAATTAGGCAACCCTAAATGAATACTCTCTACTGGCACGATTATGAAACCTTTGGCATCGATCCTCGTTATGATCGTCCGTCACAGTTTGCCGGCATTCGTACTGATGAAGATCTGAATGTCATCGGCGAAGCATTAATGATTTATTGCCAACAAGCCGATGATAGTCTGCCTAATCCTCAGGCTTGCTTAGTGACCGGTATCACACCACAAGAGGCCAATGAAAAAGGTGTTACAGAAGCGGAATTCATTAAACAAATACATGATGAATTCGCCCAGCCTAATACCTGTGGTGTCGGTTATAACAGCGTAAATTTTGATGATGAATTTACCCGTTTCACCTTATATAGAAACTTTTATGATGCCTATGGCCGTGAATGGCAAAATGGCAATTCGCGTTGGGATATTATCGATATGGCGCGCCTCACCCGAGCACTGCGCCCTGAAGGTATTAACTGGCCTGATCGTGAAGATGGCAAACCAAGTTTCCGTTTAGAAGCGCTTACTGCGGCGAATAATATTGAACATCAAGGTGCTCATGATGCTTTAGTCGATGTTTATGCCACGATTGCTTTAGCCAAATTGATTAAAACAGCACAACCTAAATTGTATGATTTTGTTTTTCAACATCGACAAAAAAATGCCGTGTCACCGTTATTAAACTTGCACGACCGAACGCCTGTAATTCATGTATCTCGTATGTATCCCAGTGACTACTGCGGTACGGCTTTAGTGGTGCCTATCGCTAAAGATCCTACTAATAATAATGGCATTATTGTTTATGATCTTCGTCATAGCCCCGACGCATTAATCAATGAAGATGTCGACACATTACGACAGTGGTTATTCACTCCGACGGCAGAACTACCAGAAGGTGTGACAAGACCCGCCCTTAAAACCCTGCACATTAATAAATGCCCTGTTATTGTGCCCGAGAACACGCTCAATGATGCCGCGGCACAGCGCTTAAGTATTGATCGAGAGCAACACTACCAACATTTACAGCAATTAAATGCCGCCGGTGACTTAAGCAAAAAGATTGCTGAAATCTTCACTAAACCTGACTATGAAGCAATAGACGATCCCGATGCCAGCCTTTATGGTGGTGGTTTTTTCAGTGGCAATGACAAACGAAAAATGGATCTTGTTCGGGGTGCAGAACCCGATCATTTAAAAACATTATCAGTACCATTTGATGATGCCCGTTTACCAGAAATGTTATTCCGTTACCGCGCTCGGAACTGGCCTGACAGCTTATCCGCCCAAGAGAAGGAGCAATGGCAGCAATACCGCCAGCAACGCCTGACTACCGAACATCCTAAAATTCTTTGTTTTGATCGTTTTTTTGCTGAAATTGAACGATGCCAAACTGAGGATTTAACCAAATCACAACAACATGTTTTAACTGAATTAAAATCCTATGGACAACAATTACAAAACGATTCAAGCTAGCTTAAACCGTGTGAAAACCAGCTATAGTACCAAAGTACAATAGTGTGCATTATTCCTACTTGTTATTATTAACTTGAAATTGACGAGCCAAACTTGATGTGAATCCACACTATCAAATAAAGGATGGCTTGCTTGCATCATTTTGATCGCAAGCTTAGGAAGAAAATATGACAAAAAACCTGTTGTTTATTATAAGCTTACTTTTCACCGCATCGGTGAATGCTGCAGGTGTGAATCTCATCGTCAATGGCTCTTTTGAAGATAAAGATATTCAGACCAAGTCATGGAGTGTTTATAACTCAATTCCTGGTTGGTCGACAGTGAGTGGTGCAGGCATAGAAATCCGCGATCACGTTGTGGGCGATGCTTATCATGGCGAACAGTTTATCGAACTCGATTCTCACAATAATAGTTATATGATCCAAAATGTAGCTAATACCAGAGCAAATCAGTCTTACTTACTCTCCTTTGCATACTCGCCTCGCATGTGGCAGCCAGACTATACCAATGGTATTAGTGTATTTTGGAATAGTATCGAGATCGCGTCAATTACAGCGACAGGTGGGGCTACTAATCAATGGACAATGTTTGATTTCATCGTGCAAGGTACCGGCGATGATGTTCTCGGATTTGCAGCTATAGGTAAAAATGATAGCCTTGGCGGTAATATTGATGCCGTATCGGTCAGTGCAGTTCCTCTACCCGCTACTGTTTTTATGTTAATGCCTGTATTAGTCGGTTTCTTCAGTTTACGTCGTAAACTTCTGACAAAAGCGTAAATCCCCCTCTAAAATAAATCTGTACAGCTCTTAATTAAGGACTTTAATTAGCCTTAATTAACGATTAGCACTCGGTGATGTGAGAACTAAGCTAAAATAGCGCTATGACTAGTCCTATCTTACTCAGTACATTGAATGCCCGTTATATGCATACCGCTTTTGGTTTGCGTTATCTCTATGCCAATCTGGCTGAATTAAAACCTCAAAGCAAACTGCTTGAATTTACCATTCAAGAACTGCCGATCAATATTGTTGAACAGTTACTTGCAGAGCAGCCAAAAATTATTGGTCTCAGTGTTTATATCTGGAATGTAGCTGAAATAACAAAAGTGGTGGCTATGCTCAAGCAAGTGGCACCAGAAGTAGTTATTATTCTGGGAGGCCCGGAAGTCAGTCATCACCCTGATGTGCCTGCAGTCACAGAATTGGCAGATTATGTCATTTCCGGTCCCGGCGAAGTGAGTCTTTACATGCTTTGCCAACAGCTACTTAATGGTGATCGCCCTACCCAAAAATTCATCGAAGGTAAAGCCAAAGCACTAGATGACCTCATATTACCTTATGATTATTATGACGATGACGATATTCGCAATAGGCTTATCTATGTTGAGGCATCACGTGGCTGTCCATTTAAGTGTGAATTCTGTCTATCGGCTTTAGATAAAAGTGTCTCTGCCTTCCCTCTTAAACCCTTTTTTGAGGCCATGGACAAACTATTACAACGCGGCGTGCGTAATTTTAAATTTATTGATCGCACCTTTAATCTTAAAGTAAGCACCAGCATATCCATTTTAGAGTTCTTTCTTGAACGAATGACAGATGATCTCTATTTACATTTTGAAGTAGTGCCAGATAATTTAGCCGATAAATTAAAAGATGTTTTACAACGTTTTCCGGCCAATAGTCTACAGTTTGAAATTGGTGTACAAACCTTTGACCCTGAGATTCAAAACCTTATTAGTCGCAAACAAAATAATGATAAAACCAAGGAAAATATTAGCTGGTTACGTGAAAATACTGGCGCTCATCTACACACCGATCTTATCTTCGGTCTCCCCAGTGATACTTTCGAAAACTTTGGTCACAGCTTTGATCAACTGCTTGCCCTCAATCCACATGAAATCCAAATGGGTATTCTCAAACGCTTGCGAGGCGCCCCTCTCAACCGTCACAATGAACATTACCAGCTTAAATTCAATCCTGAGCCACCGTATAACATTCTAAAAACCCAAGATATTAGTTTTGCTGAAATGCAGCGGGTCAACCGTTTTGCTCGTTACTGGGATATGATTGGTAATTCAGGAAGATTCAGCAATACCCTGCCGATCATCTTGGCTGGTCGCCCCTTTGATCGCTTTATGGTGTTATCAGATCAGATACACAAACTTGCTGGTAGCTCATGGAAAATAGCACTCAAACGGCTGTTTGAGTTTCTTTATATCGTGTTAACAGAAGGATTTAAACACGATATTAATGATGTAAAACACGTTTTAGCTTTGGATTATGCTCGGGCTAAATTGAAAGGACTACCGGCTTATGAACAAACAACGAGTCCAGTCAAAGAAAAAAAGCAGGGACAAGCCAATAAACGTCAACGAATGCACGAATAAAAATAATATTTTTTAACTGCAGGTAATATTTATCAAGCCAACCGTAAAACCTAGCTCTTTAGGACGGGGATATAAGCTTGAATGCTAATCAGGCCTATTTTGTGCTTCAATATATCGGCGTATATCCGAAAGAGGTGCGTCGCCTTCGCTTCCAGCAAAATAACTAGGGCTCCATAGTGCACCTTTCCAATAAATATGACCTATTTCTTCTGGATAGTGTTTACGAAGCATTCGGCTTGATACGCCTTTAAGTGTGTTCACCAGCTTTGATATTGACACTTTAGGTGGATAATTTACTAGCAGGTGAACATGCTCTGCTTCACCATTATACTCCGTTAATTCTGCTTCAAAGTCAGTACACACTTCTGCAAAAATAGACTCCAACACATTTAACATCCCTGAGGTAAATACCTCCCCCCTATATTTAGGGATGAAGACCAAATTGACATGAAGATTAAATTCACAGTATCTTCCAGACCTTACCGACTCTTTCATTTGTATAGACCAAGTAGTTTTTGGTATAATTATACTCATGATAAAGACTATTCGCAAAGCGTATAAATTTAGATTAAAACCATCAGAACAAGATGTCAGTACCATGCTGTCATTTGCTGGTTCCAATCGCTTTGTCTATAACAAATTTCTGCACATGAATTTGCAACGACTAGAATCAAAACAGCCGCTATTGTGGTATAACGAAATGGCATTTTGGCTAACGCTATGGAAGAAGACGGAAGAATACTGTTTCCTTAAAACCATTCATTCCCAAACCCTGCAGCAAACGCTTAAAAACTTAGAGCGTGCTTTTAAAGAGGGATTTGATAAAAACCAGCCTATAAAAAAAATGCCTACATTTAAGAAAAAAGGCATGAGCGATAGTTTTCGCTACCCACAAGGTGTAAAGCTAGATGAAGCGGCAAAGTCTATTTACTTACCTAAAATTGGCTGGGTTAAATATCATCGCTCACGCAAGATAACAGGTGATATAAAGAATGTAACGGTGTCTAGACGAGGACAGCACTGGTACGTATCCATTCAAGTGCAAACTGAGCAGAAAATGCCTTATCACCCCTCAAACGACGTAATCGGTGTGGATTTAGGGATAACACGTTTTCTTACCTTATCTAATGGTGACTACATTGAGCCTATTCATAGCTTTAGAGTATTAGAGAAAAAACTAGCAACAGCACAAAGACGATTAAGTAAAAAAGTAAAGTTTTCACAAAACTGGGGTAAGCAGAAACAGCGTATTACGCGATTACATGAAAAAATAGCCAATGCACGTTTAGACTTTTTACATAAGACCTCAACACAACTCAGCAAAAATCACGCGATTATTGTAGTTGAAGATTTAAACGTAAAAAACATGTCTAAGTCTGCTACTGGCACCATCGAGAATAAAGGTAAAAACGTTAAAGCCAAGTCTGGTTTAAACAAATCTATTCTCGATCAAGGCTGGAGTCTATTTGTTACCTTGCTTGAGTATAAGCAGGATTGGGCCGGGGGACAGGTAATAAAAGTACCTGCTGCATACACCAGCCAATGCTGTCCTGCATGCAAGCATATCGATAAAGGCAACCGTATAAAACAAGCTGATTTTAAGTGTGTGAGCTGTGCCTACAGTGAGCATGCAGATAAGGTTGGTGCAATAAATGTATTAGAGCGAGGACATCGCTTGTTAGCCTGTGGAGTCGATACGTTAGTATCAACTGTGAAGCAGGAACCTGAACTTAACCGCGAGGTTGTTCTCCATAATGGGATCCCCATCCTTTAGGGTGGGGAGGATGTCAAAAGATTAACTTGGATAAAGCTCTAAATTCAGGATGTTTTGCATCAGCAAGCCATTCAAATAAGACGGATTCCGTATTTGTAATAATCACTCCAGCCTGACGCATTCGTTGCAAGGCATTGTGTTGATTTTGTGGCGTGCGAGAGCAAACACCATCTTCCACCACAAATACTTGATAGCCCTGCCCTTGTAGAGCCAAGGCAGTTTGTAATACACAGATATGTGTTTCCATACCGGTCAAAATAACACTACGCCTGCGACTAGTGCGTAAAGTCGTCATAAACTCATCGGCATCGGCACATGAAAAGCAGGTTTTTTCTATAGCTGTTTTTGACGGTGAAAGCTGTAATAACTCAGCTTCAGTAGGACCTAAACCCTTGGGGTATTGCTCAGTAATGGCAACAGGGATAGTTAAACTATCGGCAGCTTGCAATAATACACCAAGCTGCTTAATCAGTGGCGCTTGAACACCGTCAGGCATAGCTGCCAGCAAACGTTGTTGCACATCAATAACAAGTAGAAAACTATCTTGTACTTCCGCCATTGTTACGCTTGCTGTCATCTATTTTATTCAGCCAACCATTGATTGATTTGACCTAAATCATCCACGCTGACTGTGCCCGCCGCTTGCTTTAAACGTAAGCTTGATAAGATATAATCGTAACGAGAACTGGCGTAGTCACGGCGAGCTCGAAATAGTTCACGACGCACATTCAAGACATCAACCGTCGTACGTGTACCCACCTCATAACCTGCTTGTGTTGACTCTAAGGCTTTTTCATTTGATGCTACCGCTTGTTTCAGCGCCTTTACTTGGCTAATGCCTGACATCACACCGTTATAGGATTCACGACTTTGACGTACAACTGATCGACGTTGTTGTTCTTCATTTTGCATTGCTTGATCTAATCTAAACTCAGATTCACGGGTTTTTGACTGCACACTGCCACCGGCATAAATAGGTAAATTAAATTGTAGACCTATCGTATCTTGATGTGTTTTGTTGCTGCCACCAAAGCTGCTATCACTTTGTGAACTATAGCTTTTCTGACCAACAATATCTAAACTTGGATAGTGACCACTTTTTTGTAACTCAATATTTTGACTGGCATTATCAACCGCTGATTTTGCTACCAGTAAATTGGGGTTCTGGCTGAGAGCAAGATCACTCCAGTCATCAATATTTTCAGGTTCAGGACTAACTAAAGGACTTTCTGCCTTCAAGATAGCTAGTGACTGCAAATAACGTCCTGATGTTTCACGTAATCGCTCTCTGCTATTCGCTAATTCATTTTCTGCTGCAATTACAGAAGCATTAGATAAATCATAGGCCGCTTGAGACTCTAATACATCTGTAATGGTGGCTAAACCAACATCAAAACGTTGCTGTGTTTGTTCAAGTTGTTCGGTAATTGATTCACGTTCGGCAATAGCAAAGGTCACATCATCAGCTCGGCCCAATACGTCAAAATAACGCTCTGCTACACGTACTATTAAGGCTTGCTCTACAATTCGATAATTTTCTTGTGCGCTCTCAATCGCTATATCAGCCTGTTTTTGTTGCACAAAATTTTGTCTGCGATAAACGGATTGAGTGATGCTTAATGCGTAGCCATGATCATTATATTGTCGTTTTCCCGCGACAAAATTTTGCGCTGACGTATCCGACCAAACACGGCCATTATTGGCTGCGAAACCAATCTGAGGTAAAAATAATGCATTTGCTTGAGCTTCTAACTCGGCGACTGCCTGACGCGATGCAGACTCAGCCAATAACTGCGGATCGGTTGTTAATGACATTTTAAATACATCTAACAAATCTTCCGACATACTGATCGTTGATGCCAGTGATGACAATAATAATACAGCTACTTTTTGCTTCAAGCGTTTCATATTTTTAATCCTTTAATATACCGTCATACTTGTATCGACATCTGTCGCCCAAGCGTTCATTCCACCGTCCAAATTAATCACATCCGTGAAACCCATTTGTTCTAAGAATTGGCCAATCTGGTCACTACGGCGACCAGAACGACAAATTAAAACAATCGTGTCATTTTTATGCTGTTCAAGCTCATTCAATCTCCCCGGCACACTTTGCATCGGGATGTGAATGGATTCATCAATCATGCCAAACTCTAACTCTACATCTTCACGAACATCGATTCTCACAGTGTTTGTACCCGTCGCTAGAAAATCACGTAATTCTGTTGGGCTCATTTGTCTCATTTATTTTGCTTCTCTTAAAATTCAAATTCAGGTCTTGGTTCAGCATTAATCAAAGCAGGGATCACTGTTTCAAATACCGTTTCTGTTTGCCATTCTCGCTCAGCGATGCGTTTAATTATCTGAACCGACATCGCGGGTGCGAGCCCTTCAACACACAGCATTCGACCACCTATTTTCAAGCTATTTTTATAGTCTTCTGGCACTGCTTTAAAGGCTGCCGTGGCAATAATGACATCAATTCGATTGGCTAACGGCCAAGCTTGCGATGCATCACCTATAAATAATTCAACATTATCTGCACCCGCTAAGTTTTCTTTTGCTTGTGCTGCTAATTCAGGAATTAATTCAACACTAATGACATGCTCAGCAAGGTGCGCCAATAAGGCAGTGAAATAGCCCGTTCCCGTACCAATTTCTAATACCTGTTCATCGGCTTGAACATCGACGGCTTGTAAAAGTCGGCCTTCTACAACCGGTGATAACATTGTTTGATTATAACCGATTGGCAGCTCAGTATCAGCATAAGCTAATAAAGAGAATTCGTCACTGACAAAATTGACGCGGGGTATCGCACTTAATGCTGCTAAGACTCTGGCATCAAGTACATTACTCGGGCGCACTTGCTGTTCGATCATATTATAGTGAGATTGCTGAAGCGTATGCGCCATCTTATTGTCCTAATAAAGAAGTTTTCTTAATCTATTCAAGGATAAAGTCTTATTTCACTCAGTGCAAGAAAACAGACCTATCCAACAATTTTAGCCCAGGTATCACGTAATGTAACGGTACGATTAAATACCAATCGTCCTTCTGTACATAATTTTTGATCAGCACAGAAATAACCTTCTCGTTCAAATTGATAAACCGTTCCAGCTTCAACTGTGGCCAAACTCTTTTCAACGATACTTTCTGTCAGGGTAATCAAAGAATCAGCATTCATATGTGTCGTAAAATCATCAACCTCTTTATCACTGTCAGGATGAGGATGATTAAACAAGCGGTCATAAATTCTCACTTCCGCTTTAACACCGTGCTCTGCCGAGACCCAGTGAATAACACCTTTAACCTTACGACCTTCTGGATTAGCCCCTAAAGTCGCCGGATCATAACTACAATGTATTTCTACAATTTCACCGTCATCATTTTTGATAACGTCATCACAGCGAATTACATAGGCATTTCGAAGCCGTACTTCTTTATCTTTAACTAGGCGTTTAAATTTATTGTTGGCTGCTTCTTTAAAGTCAGCTCTATCAATATATAACTCACGAGTGAAAGGTACAATTCGAGTACCCATCTCTTCTTGTTGCGGATGATTCGGAGCAATCAGTTCTTCAGTCTGCCCTTCAGGATAGTTGGTGATCACCACTTTAACGGGATCCAAAACAACCATCGCTCGTGGTGCTGTTTCATTTAATTCTTCACGAATACAGGCATCCAAAATCTCCATTTCAACCGAGTTAGCAGATTTAGTTACACCAATACGCTCACAAAACTCACGAATGGCAGCGGCAGGGTAACCGCGACGACGCATGCCAGAGATTGTCGACATGCGTGGATCATCCCATCCATCAACCAAACCATCTTCAACTAAACGAGTTAGTTTACGTTTGCTGGTGATCGCATATTGCAGATTAAGACGAGAAAATTCGATTTGTTGTGGTCTATGTTCTGTGTTTAATTTTTCTAAAAACCAATTATAAAGTGGACGGTGATCAGCAAATTCTAAGGTACAAACCGAGTGTGTAATTCCCTCGATCGCATCAGAAATACAATGAGTGTAATCATACATTGGATAAATACACCATTCATTACCCGTTTGATGATGAATAACACCATGACGAATGCGATAAATGGCCGGATCACGCATATTCACATTCGGTGATGCCATATCAATCTTGGCACGTAATAATTTTGAGCCGTCAGCAAACTCACCTGCACGCATACGTGTAAATAAGTCTAAATTCTCTTCAATACTTCGATCACGGTATGGGCTATTTTTACCCGGCTCCGTTAATGTGCCTCGATATTCGCGCGTTTCTTCCGCATTAAGGTCACACACATAAGCATCACCTTGCTCGATTAATTGCACAGCATAATTATAGAGTTGTTCAAAATAATTAGAAGAAAAGAACAAGCGTTGCTGCCAGTCAAAACCTAACCAACGCACATCTTCTTCAATGGCATTAACAAACTCTTCATTTTCTTTATTAGGGTTAGTATCATCAAAACGTAAATTACACAGACCGGCATAATCATTTGCTAAACCAAAGTTCAGACAAATAGATTTTGCATGACCAATATGCAAATAACCATTGGGTTCCGGAGGAAAACGAGTATGTACTCGACCACCATGCTTACCTGACTCATTATCAGCATCAATAATATTTCGGATGAAATTACTTGGCTTTGTTGTTTCTTCGCTCATTTGACTCTCTGAATTCATTCACTTTTACACAAAATATCTAAGCGCGGTATTGTATCATGGTCCTATTAAACTATAAGGAGGAATCGAGCATGACATTAGCCACATTTGCCTTAGGCTGTTTTTGGGGAGTTGAAGCACGTTTTAGAAAAGTAGCTGGTGTTACTTCAACACGTGTTGGATATACCGCTGGCCATAGTGACGATCCCGACTATAAAGCAGTTTGCACCGGCACAACTGGCCATGCTGAAGCTATTGAAATCACATTTGATCCCGAATTTATCAGCTATGAAGCTTTGCTCGACGTGTTTTGGAGTAGCCATAACCCGACAACGCTTAATCGTCAGGGGCCTGATACGGGCACTCAATATCGTAGTGCTATTTTTTACCATAATGAGCAGCAAAAAATCCTCGCCCTGTCATCCATGCAAAATTTAGTCGCAGCAAAGCGCTATCAAAATCCTATTGTGACGGAGATTAGTCCCGCTCGCTTTTTTTATTCTGCTGAAGAGTATCATCAATGTTATCTCGAAAAAAATAGCGGTGCGAGCTGTCATTAAATGATTGATTTTATAGTGGCATAATACTGGAAAGTATTGACAGGGGCTCCGTTAAGTTAAAAACTCTAATTCATCTCTAAGTATTGATAGTTCTTTCGGAGCTTTAAATCCTAACCTTACCTGACCACCTTGGACTCCAAGAACTTGAATTTCTATTCTTCCTCCAGCGAACAACTCAGCCACAGTTAAGTTTTCTGGAATATCTTCTGGGTAAATAAAAACTGATTCACTTTCTCTTCTGCTGAGTACTAACATAACTAAAATTCCTTTTTATTTTTTATAAAACTTTAACCAAATACCTTTTGATCCTAACAATAACACACTTCCATATATAGTTCACGGCCACTAGTCATCCTGAGTTTGGAGAACAATTCGTCTCTGATGAGAGCATATAGTGTGGTTCTGATAGAAATACACTTGGGCTGATGAATGCTAATCATGATTTCATATCAAACATTACCATTCACAGTAAAGGTGTGCCTATGGTAACTATCGGGAAATTGACATCCTCCCCGCCCTAAAGGGCAGGGATTCCTACTGCTAGACGCTTATGCCCAAGCGCGAGAATGTTCTTTGCAGCATTAATATCTCTATCATGCGTTGT
>ENA-ORXI01003085-ORXI01003085.1-sediment-metagenome-genome-assembly--contig:-NODE-3085-length-11480-cov-19.476717_pt1 | contig 11480 bp, 9 predicted proteins | sample MGYA00237861_ERZ511468 | MGnify/ENA primary metagenome ERZ511468 (study PRJEB26299, sample SAMN06266213) | sediment metagenome | isolation source: Hudson Canyon methane seep mesocosm | place...
CCGTAGGATGGGTAGAGCATTTTTGCGAAATCCATCAATATAAACAGTAGAATGAATAAGCATGTTTAAGCCCTCTCTTGCTGGAGAGGGGTTTTTTGTAGCCCGTATGAAGCTTGCGTAATACGGGGAATGGTGTGGTGAATGCCCTGTATTGCGCAAGCTCCATACAGGCTACGTTTGGTTCTGTAGTGTCATGCCGTAGGATGGGTAGAGCATTTTTGCGAAATCCATCAATATAAACAGTAGAATGAATAAGCATGTTTAAGCCCTCTCCTGCTGGAGAGGGTTGGGTGAGGAGAATTAAAATAACTTCTTTTTTGCTCAATTTTTGGAATGAGTGCGTATTAGTAATTTATAAAGGAAAAAGGTTGGGAAGTAATAGAGCAGGATTAATAAGGCAGCATAAATCAAAAATTCTTATTATTGGGCGACTTATTGATACGCTTGTCATTGGTGTGACCTTATGGGCAGTGCTAAAGCTAGAGCGCATGGAATGGAGTGCTGAATACACTTGGTGGCTATTGATTTCTATTTTTAGCTTTCAAGTTTTTGCCGAGTTTAATGATTTATATGGAGATAATAGAGGGAGAAAATTCACTGGATTAATCAAGAGCATTATTATTTCATGGATTTGTGCGGTGTTTGTTTTATCGGTAGTAGATCAATTTAACCAGGTGGTTTGGCCTACAAGTAAAGAGGTTTATCTTTTCTGGTGTATTGCAGTGCCAGTAGAATTAATTTCTTGGTACGTCATAGTCAATGGGGTGGTTTCTACAATGAGGCGCATGGGCAGGAATACCCGAAAAGTAGCTATTATAGGAGACTCGCACTTAGCCAGTGAATTACGACATATATTTATTAATGAAGATTGGATAGGGTTTGATTTTATTGGTTTTTTTGATGATCGAATAGCGCCAAGAGAGCAAAGGGAAGCGAATAAAATAGAAGGGAATCTCAAGGAATTAATAGAAAAAGCAAAACAAGGAGAAGTAGACTCTATTTATATTACTTTACCCATGAAAGCAGAAAATAGGATTAAAAGCATCTTGGCTGAATTGTCGGATACGACAGCATCGGTTTACTATGTTCCCGATTTATTTGTTTTTGATTTATTGAGTTCTAATTTAAGTTATTTGCAAGGAATCCCTGTTGTCAGTATTCATGATACGCCATTTTATGGCGTGGATGGTGTTTTGAAGCGTATGTTTGATATGGTGATAGGCAGTATAATTTTAGTCATTATTGCGGTTCCTATGTTGGTTATTGCTATCTGTATTAAATTATCATCGCCAGGTGAAGTTATTTTTAAGCAGAGGCGTTATGGTTTTCGTGGGGAGAAAATTGTCGTTTGGAAGTTTCGCTCTATGTCAGTATCTGAAAATAGTGATGATGTACAGCAAGCGCAGAAAAATGACCCAAGAGTCACTAAATTGGGTGCGATATTAAGGCGTACTTCTTTAGATGAACTCCCTCAATTTATTAATGTACTACAAGGAAGAATGTCAATTGTAGGGCCAAGGCCTCATGCCGTTGCACATAATGAGCTATATCGAGGGCAAATAAAAGGCTATATGTTAAGACATAAAGTAAAACCAGGAATAACGGGATTAGCCCAAATTAGTGGTTTTAGAGGTGAGACGGATACCTTAGATAAAATGGAAGGACGTGTAAAGTATGACCTTCAATATATACGTAACTGGTCGTTATGGGGAGACTTTAAAATTGTTTTTTTGACTATATTTAAAGGTTTTTCGGGAGATAAAGCTTATTAATTTACTACAGTGTACTCAAGTACAGTGGACGTATAATTCATGTTAGGTATAATTGCCCCACAGTAACAAAACAGCAAGATTAATTACCTTGTTAGAATGTTGCTAAAGGAGCTGTAAATCGCAGGGAGCATGCCAAACTTATTGTGAAGTAGGGACGGAAAGTTACAGGCCTTTTATTAAAGGTGGCTGGACTGCAAATTATGATTCTTTATATATAAATAATTTGTTGATTTTTTGGAGATTTAAAATGAAAAAATTTTTTAAACTGACATCTTTTGCTGTTTTGATGATGATGGCTGGTATTGTGAACTCTGCTTCGATTGATGTTGCAGCAACAAGTACAAACAATGCAGCTTCGGTTAATTGGAGCCCAAGTTCTGTGGTAAAAGTATCTAACCTTTATGATAGTAATACTACCTCCTTTACGGATGTTTACCAGATAGATAATCAAGGCGATTCTGCAATTATAATGGGTATAAGTGGAAATGCGCAGGATATTGAATTTATAACTGATTTTTCTGCTAAGCTTTATAGCTCGACTATTTTAAGTGCAAGTAATTTATTGTATAATTTTGCCTTGAGTACTCAAGATGGTTCATATACTTTTAATAATTCAAACTTTGATATGGTGGCCAATGGCTCAGCGTATTTGGTTTTTTCTGGAATCTTTTCCAAGGCTTCTTACGATGCAACTATCACGGCAAGAGATGCAGTAGAAACTCCAATCCCAGCAGCAGTATGGTTATTCGGTTCTGCTCTAATGGGTTTAGTTGGCGCATCACGTCGTAAATCTTCAACTGTTGTAGCTTAATCGCAATAGTTATAAACTTTAATGTTTAGGAAAGGAGGGCTTTATGCCCTCCTTTTTTTTGCCTAAAATTATGTTGATCACGATTTCTTTGCTATGCTTCAGCATCATCAAAGTCATTATTGGAAGAGAGTCATTTTTTATGAAATTAAAACCGTTGCTTGTTTGTTTGATTGTTTTTTTTCAAGGTGGAGTATTAGCAGAGGAAAAGGGCGGGTATTTAATCAATCCGGGGGATGCATTAGATATTTCAGTTTGGAAAGAAGTCGAATTACAACGAGAGCTACATGTATTACCCGATGGCACGATTAGTTTTCCTCTGGCAGGTACACTGTCTATTGCAGGGAAAACAATTACTACCGTTCAGAAAGAATTAACCAAGAAATTATCAGCTTATATTACAGACCCTGTGGTCAATATTTCAGTTAAAGCGGTCACAGGAAATATTGTTTATGTGATTGGTGAAGTGAAAAATCCGGGGCAATTTGTGATGTATCAACCTATGGATATGATGCAGATATTAAGTTTAGCAGGTGGCTTAACTACGTTTGCAAAAGCTAATGATATTCTTATTTTGCGCCGTGAAGCAAAAGGCTCGAAAGCGATTGAATTTGAATACGGTGAATTAGAAGATGGTGATGATTTAGATAAAAACCATTTGTTAAAAAGTGGCGATGTGATTGTTGTACCATAGTGGTATAGGCATGAGAGCTTATTTACTATTAGGAATATTTGGGTTGAGCTTAATACCATCAGCAAATGCAGCTGAATGGAGTCTTGATGGAAGGCTAAATCAAAACGTTTCTTATGAAGATAATGTCAATATGTCTAAAGATAATAAACAAGGCTCTTTTGTTTATGATTTAACGCCTATTCTTAATGCAAACTATAGAGCACAGCATTCAGAAGTCACGGCTTCAGCAAGTTATGGGATACAGCGTTATACAGAATTACCTGAAAGGGATAGGGATAAACAAAACTACAGCTTATCAGGGCGTTATTTCACCGAAAGAGCTTCCTATTCGCTTTCCTCTAGTTATAGAAAAGAACCGTCACGTAACACAGCCGACACAGATTCGGGTGATTTTGCAACTAATGCGGATAGGTCAACTTGGTCAGTTGCTCCAGCAATCTCTTACCGTATGACTCCCCAAGATAGTTTAAGTGTACAAGGGAGTTACGGAGAAAATACCTATTCTAATCAAGACCTTTCTGATAATAGTAATGCAGTATTCAACTTAAGCTGGAGCCGGCAATGGACTGAGCGCTACTCGGGTGGACTGAGTACGGGTTATTACCGGTATGAATCAGAGCCCTCTTTGTTAGGTGTGAGTAACAGTATTTTAAGTAATAGCTATTCATTAAACTTGCTTAATAATTATATCTTTAGTGAAAAATGGAAATTACAGGTTAACTTAGGTTACCGCTATACAGAGACAGAAAATAGACTAAGTATTGGTGCGGCTATTAATCAGGGCTCACACGGTTTTGTGGGTGATGCTAGTTTGCAATATACGGGAGAAGCTTTTACGGCATCTATGGGTGTGAATCAATCACTCCAACCGGATGGTCAAGGGCAATTAAATCAAAAGGCTGGTGTGAACTTGGGCTTTGGTTATCGTTTTACTGAGCGTTTATCAACCGCTTTGCAGTTTAGTTATTTAAATAGTGAAGCGATTGGAGGGCTTAGTCAATTATTAGGAAATCAACGACAGAATATAAATATTTCTCCCTCAGTTAATTACCGATTGGCTGCTGACTGGGTGTTAGGCGCGAGTTACCGCTTACGCTTACAAGAGGAAAGCTTGGGTAATGGAATGACGGATTCCAATACTATTATGTTAACGCTCGGTTATAATTGGCAGGGTTTCAGTTTATCAAGGTAATTTAATTTTATGGAAATGGAAGAAGAAGTAACGTCAATCTCAGACTATTTACAAATTTTGCGACGACACAAATATTTAATATTAATTCCTATTTTACTGCTCTCAACGATAGGCGTAATCGTTGCATTTATATTACCCCCTGTTTACCAATCAGAAGCGACCGTTTTAATTGAAGGTCAGCATATCCCAAAGGATTTAGTACAGTCTACGGTTGTTAGTTTGGCGAGTGAAAGAATTCGCCAAATAGAACAAAAAATAATGACGGTTGATAATATTAGTCGTATTATTAAAAAATATAGGCTTTACAATAACCATCGAAAAAAAATGGGTGTGGCAGAGCTAATTTCTGAATTTAAAGAAAATACAGGGTTGAATTTAATTAGCGCAGGTCGAGGAAGAAGGTCTTCTGGAACAATGGCGTTTAAAATTTCATTTAATCATAAAAATCCGGTGTTGGCACAAAAAATTACTAATGAAATTGTCACCTTATATTTAGATGCAAATATTAAAAATAGAACGGCAAGAGCGCTGGAAACAACCGTTTTTCTAGAAGAGGAGACAGAAAAATTTAAGCAAGTGATTCAAGAGATTGAAATGAAGCTGGCACTTTATAAAGAAAAGTTTAAAGGGAGTTTACCTGAGTCTTTAGCGATTAATACGGCTTCTTTGAATCAGATTGAGAATGGCTTGCAACAACTTGGCATGCAAGGAAGGATGCTTAATGATCGATTGTCGAGCATACGTGCTCAGCTTTCATCGACTAGCCCTGCAGCCATAGTAAGGGGAGGGGGGCAAACAAGCGCGCCAGAAACAAAGGCGACATTGCAAGCAGAATATGATTACTTACTAAATAAATATTCTGCATTACATCCAGATGTAAAAGCAGTAAAAAGAAAAATTGATAGCTGGGTGCAAGGCCCCACTACGGATACCTCAGTTAATCAAGAAAATATTAGTAACCCCGTTTATTTAAGTTTAAAAAATGAATTAAGAGTCACTTTGCTTGAGCTTCAGAATGTAAATAGGCAAGGAAAATTGCTACAAAGTAAAAGAGAGAAATTAGAAATAAATGTTGCGAAAACACCTCAGGTAGAAAGAGGTTATTATGATTTAGTTCGGGATTTAGAAAGCCATAAAGCAAAATATAACGAGTTAAAATCAAAATCATTACAAGCAAGATTATCGCAATCACTAGAAGAAGAGCAAAAAGCAGAAAAATTTAGCTTGATAGAGCCGCCCGTTGTTCCTTCAAAGCCAATAAAACCTAATCGCATAAAAGTAGTATTAATGGGCTTTGCCTTAGCTATCGGTGTAGGCGTAGGCTTAGGGTTCCTTGCTGAAATGCTAGATAGTAGCTTAAGAGGGAATAAGGCACTGGAGAAAGTCACTGGATTTGAACCCTTAGTCGTGATTCCTTATATAAAAACTAAAGAGGATTTAGCGAGAACCCAAAAGAATAAAATTATTTTTCTTAGTGTTATTTTTATTTTATTTATTGTGTCTATTGCTTTGGTTCACTTCCTCTATAAACCATTGGATATAATATGGTTTAAGGTATTGCATCGTATTAGTATGCTTTGATAGTTTGACACAATTAATAATAAGGCAATAGCATGGACCCACTTGAAGTAGCATTAAATAAAGCAACAAAGATAGAAGAAAAAAAGATAGAGCCTGCTAAACAAGATAAAAGTAAATCAATTGCTATTGATTATACGCAGACAAAAATTCATTCAATTAACCATGAGCTATTACGTGAGCGTAGAGTTGTTTCGTTAGAAAAGTTTGGTGTTGAATCTGAAATTTTTAGAGTGTTAAGGACAAAAGTTTTAAAACAACTTAGGGATAATAATTGGAATAGTTTCGGTGTTACGTCCCCTTCGAAAGCTGCTGGGAAATCAATGATCTCTGTTAACTTAGCCATTGCATTAGCAAAGGAAGTCAACCAAACAGTTTTATTAGTTGATTTGGATTTAAAAAACCCCAGAATAGATTGGTATTTTGATTTACACGTAGAGCAAGGGTTAGGTGATTATTTATTATCTGATACGTCGTTAAGCGAAGTACTGGTAAACCCAAGTATTGAGCGGTTAGTTGTCCTTCCAGGGCGCGGAAAAACCATAGGTTCGTCTGAATTATTAACGGCTCCTAAAATGCGTCAGTTAATTCAAGAGATTAAACAGCGTTATAAATCAAGAATCATCATCTTTGATTTGCCACCTATTTTAGTCAGTGATGATGTTCTCGTTAGCATGGATTTTTTTGATGCTTCTTTATTAGTTGTAGAAGAAGGAGTTAATACGCCAGACGAGGTTAGTAAATCTTTAAAAATGTTAACTGGCTCTAATCTTTTAGGGACTGTGCTAAATAAAGCCGAAAAAATCCCAGACCATATTGGTTCTTATTAAAAGTAGGCGGAAATAGCTCCGAGTTTTTGGATATTCAAAATGTAATGCTGTAAATAAGTAAGCATTCAGACACCCCTAGTTTATATTCTCAAGCTGCTAGTCAGGTAGCTCCCTCTCCTGCTGGAGAGGGTTGGGGTGAGGAGAATAAAATTAAGGCTTTTCTTATTTCCCCCTCATCCAACCTTCTCCCGCTGGAGAAGGCTTTCGCCGAGAGATAAAGTGAGTATTCTCTGAATACTTACCTCCCCAGCAAATCATAAAATAATTATGACCTACCCAAAAATCACACACCACGGTGCAATAAATGGCGTAACCGGGTCTTGTCATGAGCTAGAAATAGATGAAAAGAATGCAATATTAATTGATTGTGGCCTTTTTCAAGGAGCTGAAATCCCGCCTGGTGGTTCTTTAATAGAGCAATTAGCGATTGACTTTCCAGTACAAAATATACAAGCACTCGTTGTAACTCACTGCCATATCGATCATGTTGGGCGTATTCCTTATTTAATAGCCGCTGGGTTTAAAGGGCCTATTTATTGTTCAGAACCCAGTGCGGTCTTATTGCCCTTGGTATTAGAAGATGCGGTGAAAATTGGCTTATCAAAAGACCCTCGCATTATCGAAAAATTCTTAAAGCTATTAGATAGCCGCTTGATCGCGGTACCTTATGGACAATGGCAAAAAATAGCCTTATCAGAAAATAGTCAGGCCATATTAAACATCAAATTAAAACCGGCTGGGCATATTCTAGGGTCTGCTTACATAGAAACTAAAATAAAGTATCAAGTTGCAGAGCAAAGAATGACTTTTTCTGGTGATTTAGGTGGCCCTTATACACCTTTGTTACCTAATCCTAAGCCACCGTATAAAACAGATATATTGGTATTAGAAAGTACTTATGGTGATAAAAATCATACTAACCGTAAGCAAAGAAAGAAACTACTAAAAAAGAGTATCGTTCAATGCCTACAAAATAAAGGCGTTATTTTAATCCCTGCCTTTAGCATAGGCAGAACACAAGAGCTGTTATATGAATTAGAAGAATTAATTTATAGGCATAAAACAGAAAAGCTCTATAAAAATCTAGATTGGGATGATTTAGAAATTATTGTAGATTCACCCCTAGCCAGTAAATTTACACAAAGCTATAAAACACTCAAACCCTTTTGGGATGCCGAAGCAAAAGCAAAACTAAATAAAGGCCGTCACCCCTTGTCATTTGAACAGCTCACGACAATTAATGATCATCAAGAACATATTTCAACTGTAGAATATTTACAAAAAACGGCAAGACCCTGCATAGTTTTAGCCGCAAGTGGAATGTGTGCTGGTGGGCGAATTGTCAATTACCTAAAAGCCTTAATAGAAGATAAGCGTACAGATATTTTATTTGTAGGCTACCAAGCAGAAGGTACCGCAGGGCGCATTATACAAAAATACGGAGCAAAAAATGGCTATGTAGAAATGGATGGTCAGCGCTACAACATAAATGCAGGTGTATATACCTTGAGTGGTTACTCTGCTCATGCAGACCAAGCGGCATTATTACGTTTTGTTAATCGTATACGCATTAAGCCTAAAGAAATTAGGTTAGTGCATGGTGATAATGAAGCAAAATTAGCCTTACAACAAAAATTACAGCAGGCCCACCCAGAAATAAAAGTATGGATTCCGTAACGTGACTGAGGCAATATCGCATAGTGGGCGGTTTTGATAGAATGCATCAATATCTTTTCAAATGAAAGAGCATAAAGATGACAGAGGATGAATTAAAAGCTTTAGTTGCTAGTCTTGCCGTAGGAAATAAAGAGCTACGTGAATTTCAAGCAGAAACTACTGAACAAATGAAACGTATGGACGAACGAATGAAACGCACAGATGAAAAATTAGAGCGCGAGGGTATTACCCTCGGCAATTTGTGTAGAGATGAAAGTGATATCGCCGAAGAATTTTTTATAACAGCTTAATAAAAGACTTACACTTAGGTTCAATGCAATTTGAAGATATTACCAAAAATATGGAAAAGCACTGGTAGAAACACTAAAAATAAGGTGAAAACTATTCTGACGCAAGAGGGTAATGAAGCTGTCAGGCATAGGTTCGAATTTATACCCCGTAGCCCGTATGGAGGAACGTAATACGGGGAAAATAGTGCGTTGAATGTCAAGTATTGCGCAAGCCTCATATAGGTTATTTTCTTAAGTCAGCAGTATTTTTTAAGTTAGGTGGATATGTCATATTTACTAGTTTCTCCCTGCCGTAATGAAGCAGACTATATGAAGTTAACGCTGGATAGTGTGGTTTCTCAAACCGTTCAGCCTGATTTATGGGTGATTGTTGATGATGGTTCTACGGATGAAACGCCGGCTATTTTGGCGGATTATGCGAATCGTTATAGCTTTATCCAGATTATTACGCGTGAAGATAGGGGGCATCGTAGTGTAGGCCCAGGAGTGATTGAGGCGTTTTATCATGGTTATGATCAAGTCGATGTTACTCAGTTTGATTATGTGTGTAAGTTTGATTTAGATTTAGATTTACCGCCGCGTTATTTTGAAATTTTAATTCAGCGTATGCAGGATAATCCTCGCATTGGGACTTGTAGTGGTAAGGCGTATTTTAAAGATAAGAAAACGGGTGCATTGATTAGTGAGAAATGTGGTGATGAAATGTCGGTAGGGATGACTAAATTTTATCGCCGGTCTTGTTTTGAAGCGATTGGTGGCTTTGTACGGCAGGTGATGTGGGATGGTATTGATTGTCATAAGTGTCGGCAATTAGGTTGGATTGCTGCTAGTTGGGATGAGCCTGATTTGCAATTTATTCATTTACGTCCTATGGGCTCTAGCCAACAAGGTATTTTTACGGGGCGTATGCGTCATGGATTTGGCCAGTACTTTATGGGGACTGGGTTATTGTATATGACGGCTTCCTCTGTTTTTCGTATGTTGCATCCGCCTTATTTTGTAGGTGGGTTTGCGATGTTATGGGGTTATGTGAAAAGTATGTTGCAAGGAAGTGAGCGCTTTGATGATGTTGAGCTGGTAGCTTTTATTAGAAATTATCAGTGGGCGTGTTTAGTTAAGGGTAAGTCAAGAGCTACGTTGGAGTTAAATGAGCAACAAGCTAAGGTTTGGGGTACATCAAAGTAAATGGCTATGTCACCATTACATGTGGATTTTTTAATGTTTTAATTTTTAAAAGCCCTCTCCAAAGGGAGAGGGTTGGGTGAGGGGAAATAGAAAGCATGTTGTCAGTATCGATTTCATGCCTTTGTAAGTAGTTAAGAGTCGCTGAAAAAAAACTTATTTTAACGTCTCCCCACCCAACCCTCCCCAGCAAGGGAGGGCTTTAAGAGCGTATTTGATTTTCCACACTTACCGGTAACATAGCCAAGTAAATAGCTGTATCATTAGCACTTGGAGAGTACATGTTGTTTGTGAATGTTGTGCTTACAAGGGCAACTACAAGAGATTGCCCGTACGATGAAAGTGAAGTTGTTTTTGTAGGACTGCCCATTGTATTGACTTAAGCCCTCTCCTGCTGGAGAGGGTTGGGTGAGGAGGTTTTAAATAACTTCTTTTTCTTTGTTTTTAAAATTCTATAGGTAGAGATTAAAGAAGCTACCCACTTAACACGAGACAAGCATCAGGCAACCTTCACAACTGAACATAAAAGTAGGGGCAGTGCCTTGTGCCTGCCCTTAATGCTTCTGCGTTACCCGGGCAACCACAAGGGATTGCCCCTACGATAAAAGAGCATTGGTGGGAACGCGAGGACTATCATGGTGTCCCGCCTTAAGTGCGTAGCCACCAAAATTCCTCTAACATTTAATAGTGCTCTTAAGTTTTCCTGTAGCAGTGAATTTAATTTAGTACGAATCAATCCCGTAGCCCGTATGGAGGTACGTAATACGGGATAAACAGCGCATCGAATTCCCCGTATTGCGCAAGCCTCATACGGACTACTTGAAATGTTAAGTTAATTTTGAGCGACGACTTACTAAGAGGCGTAAGTTAGGCCCTTGACGATCCAGTGCCAAAATAATCAGCGTATCGCTATTCACCTAAGGGTTTTAGGCAAGCTATTAGCCCTTGTCGTTTACCTTTAGTGCCTGAATAAAAGTATTCATAAAGATGTTCCGCTAAAACCCCAAAGCACAATAATGCATCCCGTTGTCAATCTAACGTTGGAAATCTATCGGCCTTAGATATTCGCATATAACTTATCAACATAGAGCCACCTAAACGTTCATTTATTAGGTTAATTAACTGAAAGAACGATTTACTTGAGAGGACACTGAAATCGTTTGTAACGAGAGCTTTGTCGCTCCTAATAGTATTTTAAGTTATGTGTCCTGTTGAGTGCTGGCACTTCACAAATTTGTCGAAACAGCCCTGTTAGCTTTATCACCTTAAACTAGCTCTACTATTTAAAGGCAGGGCAGGTAAGTTGAAGCACTCTGATCAAAAGAAGGCGTGTAAAAACAGTATCTGCTATTTATTATTTGGGGCAGTATGGGAATAACCATGTCAAATTTTCAAAATGAAGTCTTCATTATAAGAAATATTATTCCAGGAAAATCCCAAGGTGAACAGGTGTCTGA
>ENA-ORXI01003086-ORXI01003086.1-sediment-metagenome-genome-assembly--contig:-NODE-3086-length-11476-cov-10.349855_pt1 | contig 11476 bp, 10 predicted proteins | sample MGYA00237861_ERZ511468 | MGnify/ENA primary metagenome ERZ511468 (study PRJEB26299, sample SAMN06266213) | sediment metagenome | isolation source: Hudson Canyon methane seep mesocosm | place...
TTTACGATAGATGCCATTGGTGAAGTCATCCGTGCAATACGGATAATACAACGCCTTTTCTTCGTATGTTAGTTCTAAATGTGACATGCCAAAACCGATTGGTTTCGACGGATTATTTGGATTTGATTATTCATCTAGTGTTATACTTTACGTTGTTGTGGTGGAAAGCTAGTATTTGTGTACCGTCGAAAGTTGACAAACACTGGCTTTTTACTCTAAATTTATTGTATCAGTTCTTGATGCGGTTCATTAAATATTCTCACTTATTTTATTCGTTATTCCTGTTGAAAGCATTCTAGCTGTTCTATCTGGAACTCCAAGACGCTTAAGCGTTTGATACATAGATTCATCAACAATCATCTGCCAATCTGCCTTCTTGATATAACTACAAAATTTATTCCATGTTGTTTTTACAAGCGCTTCATACCCTTCTTGGTTTTCATAAATTTTTATAGAATTTTTTTTTGCATGTTGTTTTATTGATTTCATTAGAGATAATCGTGATTCTTCTCTTAGATCACAATAAATATTTTCAAATCGTCCTCCTTTACTAAAACAAGTACTAACTATATCTTCGTAAATTAATCCTTGTTTTTGAAATTCTTCAGAATTATTATCTGCCCAAATTGACATTGGTTCACTATTTTCACAACCTGTCACTGCTAAAATACATGGTATTTTATATTGAGTGAATGCTTTAATAAAAAAATCATAGTTATCAGCATGAGATTTAGTTATACGAGGTGATTTCATTACGTGAATTAGTAAATTATACCCATCCGAAGAATCACGAATAAGAGAAATTAACTGTTCAATACCTTTAGCACTTGAAACTGTTCCTTTATCATTTTCATTTAATCCTACTGTATCTGTTATTATTATTTTTTCATGTCCAAATTTAGGGTATGTATACTGTTTAAATGTTACCCCCATAGCAGAATCACTAACTGGCATATCATAACCAGATAATGTATTACACAAACTGGTTTTTCCAGTTCCAGTACTTCCAAAAACAAGAATACGCATATTACTCACTTTAATTAAATGTTAATGTTAGCTGTATCAACAGCAAAAGAGCTTGCTTTAAAGGCAATTGTAGCTAATATAATTGGGTTCATATTAATTTAGTTTCCTAAAGTTCACATAAAATTAAAGCTGTACTATTTATCTTCATACCTATATTTATATCATGACTTAATGATTTTTTTGCACAATTAACTACTTTTTCAAATATTTCATCACACGATGAATTTTTATTTCTAGTTAAATAATCCATAATTTGTTCATCATACCGTGGATGTGATCCAGAATGAGATGCTGAAGAAATGTTATTTTTACTAGATAAACATATCCCATTATTTAAACCATTTATATAATATTTAGAATTTTTATCATATAAACCTGAACATGAAATATTATCTATAATTTTTAAAGCTATATTAACAGGAATTATATGATGAGCTTGTTCTCCAGCTTTACAAGACTTACCCATATTTTTCATATTTTTTTTCAATTGATCTCTATGTCTGTCTGATTTAATTGCTTTAAAATCTTTTTTATTAGCTACTTTAATTTTTTTTTGTTTCTTTCTTAATTTTTTAAAATTAGATAATGTACAGCTTTTATTTTTACGACAATATTTTCTAAAATCTAAAATAACACTTATATTTGACATCTTTAGTTTTGAAATATTCTTAAAAGACTTCGTCAATTTTAATGAAGTATTTATCAATGATTTTATACTTTTAAAAAAAAATTTCTTTAGTTCTGCTTTTGCCGCTTTAGAAGCTGCTTTTTTAGAACCCATAGCAGCTAATGATGCTCCTCCTGTAGAAACTACTCCAGCTACCATCATAGCATCACTCACATAGTCAGCCATATCTACAGCTTGCAAAATAGAACCACCGTGTCGAGCTAAAAGATTTTTCTTTTGCAATAATGCTAATGTTTCATCAGGTATATTTAAATCAATTGGTGGTGATGATGAACTTTTATAGTTGTTTAATATATAAGCTAAGGAACTAACAAAAGGGATAACTTTAAACTCATTTAAGTCGCCATAATCTAATATTAATTCTTTATTTTTATCATCATTAATAATAATTACCCAATTTTTGGGACTATAATCATCGTCTCTTTTTAATGTAAGATTATTAATTTCATTAATTTTAATACTGTAACTAATGCCAAGATTATTCCAAAATAATTTATTTTCATTAAATGAAAAGTAATCATTATCTATATTTTCATCATATCTTATTGACTTAAATAAAAACTTAAGACCTTTTTTTATTTTACGTAAATCATTTTCTAAATAAATAACTTTATTATTATCACTATCATTTGTTTTACAACTTAATGTATATTGATGTTTAATACAACTAGACCTATTAGATAATACACTTTCATTTCCTAAATAATCATCATCTTTTCTATAAATATAATCTGATATATTATCTTCATCATCAAACAGACCTAGCATGTACATTGAAAATATATCATAAGCCGTATTCTTATCTACGCCATAATAACCAGGTAATTTATGTGATAATGATTTGAATCTATCCATTAAATCATCATAATCCATCTCTAAACTACCACTCTCCATTAATGGAATTAAAGCCCTATTAATCTTTAATAGCATCATACCTTCCATAGATTCAAATGAAGCTTTATTATTTAATTCATTTTTAATAACAATTAGTTCTCCTTCCTCAATAAACTCAAATAAATATCTATAATTATTTATTTTACTTTTATTACTCTCCAATACTAAATAAGCTTTATCAAAATCATTATTTTTAATAAGATTAATAATATTTGACTTGATTTTCTCAGAATTAATTATTTTATTTTTATATTCATTTTCACTACCACCTGAAAAACACCCAGATAGAGATAAAAATAATAATATTATTATTGTTTTTTTAAAGAACATGCACTTTTAACCATAATTTTAATAAGAAAGAATTTTTATGTTTGTTATAATTAGCAACAATAATTGCTTCACCTATTACGCATTCAATATAATCCCTCAAACATTTCTAATTCTTTTACTCTATCTGTTGTTATTTGCATCACACAGCGACTTGCCATAACCCGTGCCATACTACCGCCATCTGGATCGTAATAGAAACTACAATTTACATCACGCCACTTTATCCATATACGTTGAGTATCACGCAATGCTTGTTGACGCTCAGGTGTGATAGCCCGCTTCACTTTTTGATAAAATTCATTAAGAAGTTTATTTTGATAATTAGTTTCTTCACCGTAACACTCAATCATGCCAATAGTTGTACCACCTGATACCTCCATACATCGAGTAAGTCGTGGGTTATCATCTGCAAAAGTAATATTAGATACTAATAAACCAATAAATAACAATAATACCTGTTTTTTCATATTCTATAATCCATATAATAATTAATTAATAACTCTAACAAAATCTGCCGTTAAAAAATTAACAACGGTAAAATACACAAAATACCCGTACAACCGTACAAATTACCAAGTTAACCTATAACCTATTGATAACAAATAATTACTGTCGTACGGTTTTGTTTGCAAATAAACCGAACAAAACCCGAACACGACCCGTACAAATTAAAATCAACTCTTGAATGCACGATAAATTGTAGCACGACTAACACCATAGTCATCTCCCAATTCCTGTACTGATTTATCACCACCCCGTTTTTGTTTCAATTCCTCAATCTGAATGCTAGATAATTTAACCTTCGCACCAAACTTCACGCCTTTATCATGCGCCTTATCAATTCCTTCACGTTGACGTTCTGAACGTAATCCCGTTTCAAACTCTGCGATTGCCGCTAACATCGTGAATAATAATTTACCTGTTAGTGTGGTTGTATCAATATTTTGATCTAACACAACAAACCCAATACCACCCCGTTCTAAATCATCAACAATCTTCGCTAAATCCAATGTAGATCGTGCAAGTCTATCTAATTTAGTAATCACCAACGTATCACCTTCACGCAAGAAATCTAAACATGAATTCAGCTGGGGACGATTGTCAGTCGATGTACCACTCTTTTTTTCTTTGTAAATATTATGACATCCATGTTCATTTAATTTCTCAATTTGAACATCTAGTGACTGTCCTACCGATGATACCCGTGCATAACCTATTAATTGACCTTGTTTCATGCTTCATAACTCCTTAAACCTTGTGAAATAAAATTATGACACAACATTTGACACACCTCAAGCCATGATTATACCGTCCGTAATATTATTTTCATAAAGTTAACATTGGGAACTACCTCTTTATCTTCTGTGTATGTTAAATTATTCATTACTTGTTCTCTTAGTCGCTATAAGTTTTCGAGTAATCCAGCCAGATATTAGAAGTATCTGGCTGAAATATTTATTTAAGTTACTGATTTTTTATAATTTTAAGCTTATCATTTTCTTCCTGTAATCGATCATTGTCTTTTATAAAATGCTTATTGGATGTTTCAAATTCGTTTAATCTTTTTGTTATTTCTTTGACTGTTTCAATGGATAATGCAATTTGTTCGTTAGTTTTTTCAAGCAAATCAGACTTTAAACGCTCAAAATTACTTCCTTTCGCTTTTTCTTCTTCAATGCTCACTTTAGCTTCATTGAGTTCTTTTTTTAATTCTTCTGCTTCTTCAGACATTAGGTCTGCGAGTTCCGCTGCTTCTTTTGCACTATTTTCATATTCTGTACGTGCAACTTCTAATGCTTCTCGTTCGCTCTTTAAACGCTCATTTGCGAGCGATTGAGCAACTTGCCATACTTCTGCACCTAAAATACTTAAACGCTCTGTTATACCCTCTGGTGCGCTTTCAGCAATATCTTTTAATGCTTCATCCTCTGCTTGTTTTGCTTTCCATATTTTCATTCCTTCTGAGATAGTGGTAAAACTACCACCACCTAATGCCTTCCGCACCAGTGCAAGCGTGGGGGTTATCCCTTCCGCTAATAATTTATCTGCTATAGCATGTATATTTTTGTCTGTAATCGCCATTTTTTACCTTTTTATAAGTTGTAATATATGTATTGTATTATATATTATAACAAACTATAAAAATAAATACATTTAATTACAAAAATTACATCATTAGAATATGATCATTAATCGCTTTTTGCTGATTATTCGTATGTTTCGGCACTAAGTACACACGGCCGCCGCCGCGCGCCGCTTGCGACGAAAAAAAAAGCATGATTTTACATCCCTAAACCTCTTTGTGTTTGATTATCACTGAGTTCTTCCTCTTTTTTAGCTTTTTCTATTTGATTAATAACACCTTGATCTTCTGATGCTTTTGTAGCGGTTCTAATTGCATACCTCTCTGTATCGCTGTGTCTCTCTTGTAAGCTGGGTGATAATGCTATCATCGCCTCTTTAACCTCATCTATGCTATAGCCTTCAATTAACATATCTTTAGAAACAGCAAAATCTATGCGTGATGGATCAATCTCCCATTTCATTTTTTTAGCGAGTCCATAATGTTTTTTATACAATATAGAAAATCTTTTTTCAGCTTCTGCCATGCTTTTAAAAGTTTCTGTGCTTTGTAATTCAGCGTCTATCAGTATTTTTTCTCGCTTTACAGATTTTTCTTTTAAATCTTTTTTATCTGTTTCAATTCTTATCTCTGCTAACCACTCACTCATTTTTTTATTACCTTCTGAGGTTTCTAAAATCTGAGTAAAGGGCCTTTTTCCGTCAATTTCTCGCTCTGGCTTTGCATTGGTAAATCCTGCCATTCTGAACGGATGAACCACGGCAGATATTTTTTCATCGCCATATTTTTTATTCAGTGTGGACATCATTGCATTAGCATCTGATTGTTCCTTTTTTCGGTTAGTCTCTTTATCTGCTTTATAGATGGCTTGAATATTATTGTCGCTTGATTCTTGTACTAAAATGGGCATTAAACCTCGCTTCTTTAATGCTTCAACCCCTATTTTTGTTGCATCATCGAGTAAAATATAATGATTCATATCATCTATTGGGGTGATATAAATATCATGACCGATGGCGTTAAATCGTCTTAATTGAGGGATCAATTTTTTGACATCATTAGCAGAATAAAATACTTCTGGGCTGTCTTTTTGTTTACCTAAATTAAACGTTTTTTTATTTTTATCACGTCTTGGAACAATCGTTAATCTGTATTGAGGTGCTTGTAAAGCAGCGTGTTGACGCTCCCAGGTCGCTATTTTTTTGATATGATCGGGGGCTTGTCTTTCATTGTCTCTAATATTTTTTGTTGAGTTTCTGGCTCTACTAAGTGATACCACTTCATCACTTTTTTCTCTTCTAAGCTCAGTGGGGGCTGCCATATCGCGTAAGCGGCTATCAATGCCAGTGATAATAGAAAACTGGTGAGGAGTGTCATCCTGCTTGTTCTGCGCTGGCTCTTTTTCAAGGCGGTTGTCATCTCTGTTTGTATCTTTATCGCGGATAAATTTGCTTGAGAGGCTGATTTCTCTAGCTCTGCTGATGAATCCTGCATCTTCAAGTAAATTTCTTTCATTTTCGTTGCTGATTCTGTCCACGCTTCGATTAAGTTTTTCTCTCTCAATCTCGATGCTTCCAGTTGCTCTTTGTTCTCCTCTGCTAAGTTCGTCATTGATAGCGACATTGATTCGATCAGATTCGCTAATTCCGCTGTTGTCCTGATTCGCTCTATCGCGGGCTGTGATTCCGATGTCGATAAGTTTTTTGCTGTCTCTATCTTGCTCATAACTGACACTCTCTGATAATTTTTTCCATCCGTAATTTTTACCTAAATCACTGGCTTTAAAAGCAATATCGTTATATTTAAATGAAAAACCATTCATTCTTCCTGTTTTTGCTACCGCTGGCCTTACTTCAACTCCTGCCATTTCTAGCCGATCTATAAATTCAAAAATATGAGGATTGTCCTTTTTAGCTTCATCCACAAGTTCTTGTAATACTTGCCTTGGTGCGGCTTGTCCTGTTCTGACTACCATTTCTAATTCATTCCTTTTTAAATTTTTAACGGCTTTTTTTCTTGCTTCGGTAGACGTTTGAGCGACTCGTGTTAATCCGTAATCTATTTCTATTTGTTGAATTATTTTCGCTCCGCGTTCAAAATCTTTTGAATCTGACACGGTTTTACCCGTTTCTGTATTAATTCTAAGTGCAGCTATATGAATATGGTCGTGATCGGTATCTTTATGTCTTACTACGATATAGGGTGAATGTTCAAAACCCATCCCATTCATATATCGATTTGCTATTTCATTCCATTGTTTTTCAGTTAAATTATCTTCAGTACCAATGGATAAAGAAGCATGAAACACGGCTTTTCCTAGCTTCGGATTTAAACTACGAACTGCAGCCGCTTCTTGAGTTAATCCTTTAACCGTTTCACTTATCATGGTGCCACCAATTAATTCTGATTCTTCTTTTTCGAGAATATATTTAGCAGCTCCTTTAAATCCGCTGCCTTTTTCTATGTTTTGAATCATTTAATGACCTATCGATTTATAAATTAATTAAATCTTTTCTTAATTCTGATACTTCATCATATATTTTTTTAATAAAATCACTATCAATATCTATAGTATTTTTTTTATTTTCATGTATTGCTTTCATTAATTGATTTAAATTAGAGGATAAACGGGATAATTCTTGATATTTTTCTATATTTATTTTTGGTACGGGGACTTTAGGCATTCGTGAGTTTAAACTTTTTATTCTACAAAACTCACCTATCGTTATTTGCTGTATTTCTGCTAGTTCTTCTAACTTTTTCATTTCTGATTCGGTGCATTTAAACCCCACGGATTTAATTCTAGGGTCATCTAGCCTTGGCCTACCGCCTTTTTTACTCATGTTTTTATTTCCTATTGTTAGTCTGCTATGTCATAAAGAATATCTTTTTTACCTATTAATTTTCAGTAATTATTAGTAATCTTTACCAAAATTATTTCACCTAATATTTAAAATATGGTGATTAAAATCGATTAGGACGTGGATGTTTAATTAACCATTCTTTAGCTAATTGATGAGATTTATCAATTTGAAAATGTGTCATATTTTTAGAGATTAAATCTTGATTCCGAAGTGCTGAAGAATCTCCATTTTTTCCTGCTATAACATAGTACATAAGTGCTAATTCAAGATCTTTAACAACACCTGGTTCACACCTATACATATCACCTAATTTTAATTGTGCCGAATCATTTCCTTGTTCAGCGGCTTTGATATACCATTTAATGGATTCTTTAGAGTCCTTAATAACATTTAATCCACTTCTATATAAATCACCTAATTTTAATTGCGCCGAAATATTCCCTTGTTCAGCTGCTTTGGTATACCATTTGACCGCTTCTTTATCATCCTTAATAACACTGTCTCCAACTATATACATACCCCCTAATCTAAATTGAGCGGGAGTATATTCTTGTTCAGCTGCTTTGATATACCATTTGACACTTTCTTTATCATCCTTAATAACACCATATCCACACCTATACATACCACCTAACATAAATTGAGCGGGAGCACTTCCTTTCTTAGCTGCTTTCGTATACCATTTAATAGCCTCTTTATCATCTTTAACGACACCCAATCCATCGTAATACATATCACCTAAACATGAACAAGCAAAAGCGTTTCCCTGTTCAGCCGCTTTGGTATACCAATTAACAGCTTCGTTATAATCCCGACCAGTGCCATACCCAGTTCTATACATATCACCCATGCGAAATTGAGCCAAAGCATCTCCTTCCTCTGCTGTTTTGACACACCATTTGATTCCTTTTCTATACCATTGACTTGCTTTTACATGATCCTGATCGAAACCTTGTCCGTATCGATACATCTCTCCTATACTGAATTGAGCTAAAGCATTTCCTTGCTTAGCTGCTTTAGCATGCCATCTCCCTGCTTTTTTATAATCCTGGATACAACCTTCTCCATATCGATACATATCTCCTATGCGAAATTGAGCATAAGCATATTCTTGTTCAGCTGCTTTGATATACCATTTGATAGCTTTTTTATAATCTTGAATAACTCCATTTCCACATCTATACATATCTCCTAAGTTAGATTGATCTAAAGACCGTCCTTCTTTTGCTTTTTTAAACGCAGTTTTAAATTCAATTTCATCAGTTAAACTTATATTATTATTTTTAAGAATATTTTTCATAGTTGAATATTTTTAGGTTAAGAAAATAAAAAATGTTAATGATAAAAATTTTTTTGATTAACTTATAAGTCGTTAATTTTAAAATTATGTTAATAGGGGTTAGCAAGATGATTAAATAGAATGAATAAAGCGTAGCGTTTTCATTCTATTTAATCATCAGAAAGGTTTTAAAAAAAATGGTAAATTTTATAGTGCAACAAAAATTCCACTATTTATTTTAATCCCCATCGGGGCAAGGAGTAGAGACAAAACACAACGCAGTGACGTGCCGTATCTACTGTTATCGCTCGCGAGAACATACCTTGCTCCTATTTTTATTTTTTATTATTTCAGATAAATTCCATCAAAAAAAATGAAACTCATGCTATAGTTCTTCTATCAATAAATATAATTGTCATGCGTGTAAAATAAATGTATCAAATAGACAAAGATCAAAATAGAATAACTCAACTTACTAAAAAAACTTTCTCGGAACTCGGATTTAGAGAAAGAGATCATTTACAAGAATGGATAGCGTATAACCCTGATGTTTTTGGAGAAGATTTATTAATAATACAAAAGGAATTTTCTAATTTTGATGATACAAATGAAAGATTAGATTTATTGGCTTTAGACAAATTTGGAAATCTTGTTATTATAGAAAATAAACTAGATGATTCAGGAAAAGATGTCACATGGCAATCACTCAAATATACTTCATATTGCTCTGAACTATCAAAAGAAAACATTAGAAGTATCTATCAAGATTATTTAAATAAATATTTTAAAGATGAAAAAGCAGAAGATAATTTAGTTGATTTTTTTGAAGGGAAAGAATACGAAGAGATTATTCTTAATAATGGTTTTAGTCAGAGAATTATTTTAGTCGCGTCATACTTTAGAAAAGAAGTAACTTCAACTGTTTTATGGTTAATGAATTATAAATTAAATATACAATGCTTTAAGACAAGTTTATCACAATTTGAAGAGCAAATATTTATTAATTTTGAACAAATAATACCAACTAAAGATGCTGAAGATTATATGATTGGTCTTGCTGATAAAGCACAGGAAGAAATTCAAACACAGGTACAATTAAAAAATAGGCATATAGTAAGAAAAGAATTTTGGATAAAATTATTAGAAAAAATGAATAAAAAATCTAATTTATTTGAATCTATAGGACCATCACAACAAAGTTGGATTAGTAAAGGGTCTGGTGTTAAAGGTATTCCATATAATTTTGTTGTTACTAAGAAATATACAAGGGTTGAATTATATATTGATACTGGAAACCTTGAAAAGAATAAACTTATATTTGATTTTTTAGTAAAGCATAAAATTGATATAGAAAGTAAATTTGGAAATAAACTTGAGTGGGATGAGTTAGATAATAAAAGGGCAAGCAGAATAAAATTTGAAAAAGATGGTAATGTTTTTGATAAAGAACAATGGGAATTTATGATTGATTCTATGACTGGTTCTATGGTTAAATTTGAGGTTTCATTTAAAGGATTTCTCAAAGAAATTGATAATGAACTTTTAAGTAAAGGGGATTGGTAAAATGATCATTCGAAAGTAACATATTTAAATTATGAGATATTATTTAAATATGGGATTTATTAAATTTTTTATTAGAAAATATAAATTTAATATAACTTAATAGATATTTATGGGTATTATTAATATGGATTTAATTATTTATTTACATGGTTTTAGAAGTACGGCTGAGGGTAATAAGTCTCAGTTGTTAAGGAAGATGTTTCCTAGGGTGAAGGTCATAGCTCTTGATTATTCTCCCCACGATCCTGAATTAGCAACACAGCAGTTATCCAAAATAATTACAGAAAATGATGATGATGAGATCGTAGTGATCGGCACATCATTAGGTGGCTTCTGGGCACGATGGGCGGCGTCACGATTTTTTGTTAAGAGTATTTTAATCAATCCAGCACTGCACCCTGATCGTTCTTTGAAAGTGGGAAGTTATGAAAATTATCACGATCCTAGTCTTAAAATAATCGTAACTGAGAAGGCGTTAGCACAATTTTGTGATTATAAAGTCAGTGCAAACAGTCAGACTTATGCTCGTGTGCTGCTCGCTATGGATGACGATATCATTGATGCATTTGCTACAAAAGCAGAGTTAGATGACCTTCATAATGTTATTTGTTTTGATCATGGTGGAATGAGAGCAGGCCACGAATTTAGATCTCCATATTTAAACTCTAATTTAATTTCATTATTTAGGAAACCTACATCAAATTCAGCATTATGAATTAACAGTTCACTGCCTTGAATGAATTCTAAGA
>ENA-ORXI01003088-ORXI01003088.1-sediment-metagenome-genome-assembly--contig:-NODE-3088-length-11475-cov-44.485436_pt1 | contig 11475 bp, 7 predicted proteins | sample MGYA00237861_ERZ511468 | MGnify/ENA primary metagenome ERZ511468 (study PRJEB26299, sample SAMN06266213) | sediment metagenome | isolation source: Hudson Canyon methane seep mesocosm | place...
TATTCACCGTGGCCTGAAGAAGCGAATCGCTTATTAACGACTCAAATAACAAAATATCATTTCGCACCTACGGAGACAAATAAAGCGTATTTGATTAAGGAGCACGTACCAGAGCAAGCTATTGTCGTGACGGGAAATACGGTTATTGATACACTCTTTTTAGTACTAGATAAGATAAAAAATGACAAGAAACTTAAAACCGTATTAGAAAATACAGTCGCACAAAAAGGATACCAAATATCAGATAGAAAATTTGTTTTGGTTACAGGGCATAGAAGAGAAAATTTTGGTGATGGTTTTCTTAATATATGTGCGGCCTTAAAAGAAATTGCGTTACAAAAGCCAGATGTTGATATTGTTTATCCTGTTCATTTGAATCCTAACGTTCAAAAACCTGTCAGAGAGTTACTGTCTGATATCGACAATATTTACCTTATCGAGCCTCTTGATTATATGCCGTTTGTAAATATGCTGAGCCAATGCACACTTATTTTAACTGATAGTGGTGGCATTCAAGAAGAGGCCCCAAGCTTGGGTAAGCCGGTGCTCGTTATGAGGGATACTACTGAGCGACCAGAAGCAGTGGAGGCGGGCACAGTCGTTTTAGTGGGAACGCAAAAAGAAAATATAATTCAAAGTGCATTACGATTATTAAATGATGAACTTTTTTATAAAAAAATGTCATATGCCCATAATCCTTATGGTGACGGTAATGCATGTGCAAAAATTATTAACTTTATAAGATTAAATTAGGAATAGTAATGAGCTTTAAAACAATATGTGTTATCGGTCTTGGTTACATAGGATTGCCAACGGCAGCTGTATTTGCATCAAGAAAAGTAAGTGTTATTGGCGTTGATATAAGTCAGCATGCTGTTGATACGATTAACCGTGGCAAAATTCATATAGTAGAACCAGATCTTGATATATTAGTTCACGCAACAGTAAAAGAAGGGTTTTTAAGTGCAACGACAAAACCAGAAAAAGCAGATGCCTTCGTTATGGCGGTACCTACCCCATTCAAAGGTGAAGACCATGAACCTAATCTTGATTACATCGAATCTGCAACACGAGCACTCGCAAAAGTATTAGAAAAAGGAAACTTAGTTGTACTAGAGTCGACCTCTCCCGTTGGTGCAACCGAAAAAATGGCTGCATGGTTAGCTGAGGAACGCCCCGACCTTACTTTTCCACAAGATGCTGGAGAAGATTCAGATATTCGTATTGCGCATTGTCCAGAGAGGGTATTGCCTGGACATATTCTCCGTGAGCTAGTTGAGAATGACCGTATTATTGGTGGGCTAACGCCAAAATGTACTGAGCTGGCATCGCAACTGTATAAGATTTTTGTAGAAGGTGCGTGCATAGCGACGAATGCAAGAACCGCAGAGATGAGCAAGCTGACAGAAAATGCATCAAGAGATGGGCAAATAGCCTTTGCTAATGAGCTTTCTATTTTGTGTGACAAAATGGATATTGATGTATGGGAGCTGATATCGCTTGCTAATCGTCACCCTCGTGTCGATATCTTACAGCCAGGTTGCGGCGTAGGCGGTCATTGTATTGCTGTTGATCCGTGGTTTATTGTCAACCAATTTCCAAATGATGCACTTATGATAAAAGCGGCAAGAGAAACAAATGATGGGAAGCCACTTTTTGTAATATCGAAAGTAGAGCAAGCTGTGAAAGATATTAAAAGTCCTAAAATTGCGTGTTTAGGTTTGGCGTTTAAGCCTGATATTGATGACCTTCGTGAAAGTCCTGCCCTAGAAATAACAAAACTTCTTTCTGATAATACTGGCTATAAAATACTCGCTGTAGAACCAAATATAAAATATCTACCTAATGTTCTTGCAAACCGCAAGAATGTTAAGCTAACCACTTTGGAAGAAGCCCTGGAGAGTGCTGATATTGTAGTGGTATTGGTTAAGCATAAAGAGTTTGTAAGTTTAAAAAATACACATGATATTTTAGATTTTGTAAATACAATGGATGGTAATATCTAGTATTTGAATTTCCCGATTAGTTGTATTGTTATATTTAAGGCTCTCCTGCTAAAATAAAAACGCTTAAAATTATGGGAACGGAGCACAGCGAAGTGATGATTTTTAGTCCGCAGTAGGCGACAGGGGGACTCGCTAATCTGAAGTGAGATGTAAGCTCGCTCGCGAGGAAACAATTCTATATCGACAGCCGTCAAGTCAATGTGGGAGCTTTAATGAAGCAGATTTTGTACGTAGTTGAAGCGGACGTAGGACGAACTGAGGCCCCCATAAATCGCTACCTAAGCTCATAATTTAAAGGAAAATACCAATGAATAAAAATTTTTTAGAGTCACTAGAAGGTTTGAAGAAAACAACACCGGTTATTGTATGTGGTGCAGCTAGGTCAGGAACAAGGATGATGACAGATATTTTAAATACTCATAAGAATATTTTAATTCAAGAAGAAATGCATGCTAATACAATTGAATCATACTTTAATATGCTTCGTAATATTGATGATGTTTTTGACAGCTATTCGGAAAGAAAAGGTTATCAACTAGATACTCATTGGAATAATTCAAAACATATTTTATCCCATGTTTTTTTTGCAACAGCAGGAAAGAAAAAAACTACTAATAATACAAAAGAGATTACATTCCATGGTATTAAAACTCCTGGATATGAAAGATACTTTCCCGAACTTGAAGATGCATTTAGTCACACTCCTCCTATATATATATATATTGTATGAGATCTGTGGATTCAGTATGGAGGTCATGGAAATCACTAGAGTTTTTAGATGATATTAAGGTTTTTGAATCAAGGTATGAAAGATCATTAAGGCAAGCAATTAAAATAAAAAATAAAACAAAAGATAGGTTTGTGTTATTTAATCTTGATAGTTATATTGAAAGTATAGATAAAGTCAATTTTCTTAAATCTGAATTATTTGAAAAACTTGAACTTGAGATTGATGAATCAACAGCCCATTTATTAAAGTCGTTACAAAATCGCAATTCTATTCAAAAAAAAGGTTCTTCGTATGTTAAAAATATTAGTATCAATGATGAAATGATATATTTAAGAAAAAATAAAAAAATTATTTCTTACAAAAATATTTTAATGGAAGATTTATAATATAGGTATGAATGAAGTTTTTGGAGAATTACTAATACATATTGGTTACCACAAAACAGCAAGTTCTTGGCTGCAACAAAGAATATTTACTTCCAAAAGTAAATATTTTGAACCATTGTCAAGAAGAGCTAAGGGGCCAAGTACAGTAGCAAGAAAGTTTATTTATAATGATGATAAGTATATGTTATCACCATTTGATTTTAATGAAGAAGAAATAAAAAAAGAAGTAACTGATATTTTATCTAAAAGAAGAAAATCTAAAATATATGTCATTTCAAATGAGAGGTTATCTGGTAACCCTCAATCATCAGGGTATGATGCTGAAAAAATAGCTTATATGCTAAAAAGAAATTTTCCTACGGGTAAAGTTTTAATTATCATTAGAGAGCAAAAAAGTTTTTTATATTCAATTTATTTTCAATACATATCAAATGGAGGTACTATGAGTTTGGAGAACTACCTAAATACTAAATATGATGGAAAAAGACCTTTTTTTTCACCATCTTATATTGACTATCTGCCTCTGGTTAGTAAGTATTATTCCCTATATGGAGAGGAAAAAGTTTTAGTGTTACCATATGAGTTATTTAAAAGTGATCCTGCTATGTTCTTTGCTAAATTAGGTGGTTTTTTAAATATAAAACTAGATATAGATGAAAAAGAATACGATGTTAATATCAATGAAAATATATCAATATCAAGTAGGTATTATTTTAGGTTTTTAAATATTTTTTTAAAAAGTAATTCTGTAAATAATTATTCGATATACAGCAATAAGTTTACAGAATTTTTTTCCAAAAAAACATTAAATATACTGGAAGTTATAATGCCTTCATGGATTGACAGTTATTTAGAAAAAAAATTAAAAAAAACTATTTTAAATTTTTCAAATAAAAGGTATACAGAGTCGAATTTAAAATTAAGTAAATTAATTAACCTGCAACTTAGTAAGTATAATTATGAGTAGAGATATAAAAAAAATTATACCAGTAGAATGTTTTTTAAATAGAGTTTTCCCAGCCTCTGTTTATAAAAAAGATGCTAGTTCAATCATAGAATATAAAATATTTAAACCAAGAAAGGATTGTGAAGATTTTACTATAAAATTTCCGGTTGACTGGGAAGCATTAGATAAAAAAGAAGATAGAAATTGGCGTATGCAACTTCAAGGGTGGGCAATGTTTCATCCCATTATGAATTTCTTTGATGGCAGTGACGAAAAAGATAAAATAATGAATTATTTTTTTGAAGTATGTTGTGATTGGAATATAAAGTATGGAGATGACCCGGCAAATATTGTAACAAGTAGAATGCCAGAATCTTATACTTGGTATGATATGTCAGTTGGTTTTAGGGCGTTAGTTATCGCTTTTTTTCTTGATAGAATTGATTTTTTTAATATTGAAGTTTCAGAAATAAATCGAATATTACTCAATAAATTAGCAATAAAACATATTGATAATTTAAAAAGAGATGAGGTTTTTAGTTTAAATAATCATGGTATGTTTCAAATACAGGGTTTAATGGCGCTTATACAGCTAGATGGTATTGAAAAGTACCGTGAAGAGAATTTGTATGCATTAGAAAAAATGGAAGAATTAGTTTTGTCTCAGTATGATAATAATGGTGTGCATTTGGAGCATTCACCCCATTATCATTTTTATGCATTAACTACCTTTGAAAACCTACTTGTTAATGATTGGTATGACGATAAACCTATTATTAAACAAATTGTAATAAAAGCACAAAGTATTAAAAAATGGTTAGTTGATCCATATGCTAGACCTGCATGTATTGGTGATAGCATAATGACTGTACAAAAAAGTGTGGATTTTAACAATAAGTCATTTTCAAAGGAGTTAGAAGTAGTAACAGATGATAAACAATTTGTTTATAGTAACTTCAATGATTCTGGCTATTCTGTATTTAGATCGCGATGGGATAAGAATCCTGAAGATAGTACTTATCTGTTTTTTATGGGAATGTATAATAGAAAAACACATAAACATAGAGACTGTTTGTCTTTTGAATGGTTTGACAATGGCGATAAAATTCTTTGTGATAGTGGTAAATATGGATATATCAGTGATAAGTATAGAAATTATTTTTTAAGTAACAGAGCACATAATACAGTTGAAATAGAAGGTTTTGATATACTGAAAATAAAACCTTATGGCAGTGCAATTAAGAGCTCATCATATAAAAATAATATTTTCACTATAAACTCAAAACTGGATTACCCTGCTATTAAATTTGACAGGACTTTATATTTAAAATCAAATAAATGGCTTGTAGTTGTTGATGAATTGAATTTTAAAAGAGCAAGACAAGCTACACAGTGGTTTCATATTGAAAAGAGCTATAAGCTCATTAGTTCGAGTGATAATCTTTGTACTTTCAAAAAAAATGATAAAAGTTTAATCATACATAATTTAAATACAAATACAAATAACTCCATTTTTTGTGGCGATAAAGATAATATGCAAGGTTTCGTTAGCGAAAATGATTTTGTATATGATGATGGTTATGCCTTGGGTTTTGATTTTCATGGGAAAAATGAAACTTTAGTAACTATACTTGCATTAAATAATGAATCGTATTTTGAAGCATTAACCTATGTAAAAAATGAAGACCTATTTCAATTAGATTTACTTGAACCTGATAAATTTCTTACTTCAAACTCTCTAATAAAGAATATTAAACATAAATCCTATGTTGACTGTAATATAGATTTTATTAATGGTAAAAATACTTATAGTATTTTTGAAAATGAAATGAGGTTTGATTTTTATTTAGATAAAAAAAATTCTAAAGAAATAGTCGTAATGCTACCTGGTGCAATAGATAGAAGTAAAAAAATATATAATTTTCAAAGACACTCATGGTCAAATGATGTGGATTATTCATTACTGAGTATGCTTGATCCTACTGTACGAGAAGATAATGAAATTAGTATTGGTTGGTTTCAAGGTTTAGGGGATAACTATGCTGGAGATAATTTAGTAAAACTACTAAAAAAACTTTTTTTTAAGAATAATGTTGATGAATCAGATGTAACATTTTTTGGTTCATCTGCCGGTGGATTTTCATCTTTAAAATTAGCTAATGATTTTCCCTGTTCAAAGATTATTGCTATTAACCCTCAAATCTATATATATAACTATTCAGAAAATGAATTTTCTAAGCTATTAAAATATACATTTTTTAATGAAGATAAAAATAATGTAATAAATAAAAATAAAGATAGATTGAGCGTAAATATTGATTTTACAAAGAGAGCCGCACCAATATATTATTATCAAAATACTTCAGATTTACATCATATGAGTAAACATCTAGAAGTATATTTAGCCACATTAAATAACAATGATTTTCAAGTTGTTGAAAATAATAAGATAGCTGAATTAAAAAAATTAAACGTGTTATTTTATGAGGATTCGGAAAGTGGACATAGCCCTCCAAATAAGATGAAAACTATAGAAATAATAAATAATATTATTCAAAATTTCAGAGGATAAGTTAAAAGTGAGTATTTTGAATGTTTTTAAACAAAATAAATATAAAAAGCTTAAAAAAGAATTATTAAAAGATTCTAAAAACATAAATGGTATTGAACTTTCAAAAGAGAGGGTTTCACGTTTGTGTAAAAGCCAGCCTGAAAAGTGCTACAGATATAAGAAGATTTTTTTTATTATTTATAAAGATATCGCAACCAGTGAGGCAATCCCTTATGCAGAAGATGTATTAAAACATGAACTTGACCCAGAGTTTATAAAGGTTTTGGCTGCGCGATATAGGAAAATTGGAGAAGTGAAAAAAGCAAAAGAACTTTTACTTGACGTAAGTGAGCGAGATTACGCTATAGAGTTTTTAACTTTAAAATCTTTTAGTGCAATTATTAATGAATGCGAAGATGATAAAGAAGTTGCTGAGAAAATCAATCAATTACTAGAAGATTTTCCTGATGAAAGGGATAAAGTTTTCAACCTTACCTTTTCTTTGCTAAAAGATGCAAAAGTTGATATTGCCATTGAATATGGCATGCAATATTTTTTGTCTAACCCGGCAGACAATAAATTTAGCAATATATTACTAAAAAGACTAACTATAGAGAAACATGAGGAGAAAATAGACTTTGTACTTGCAGTGAAAAAAGATATTCAGTATATCAATAAATTGAAAAATGGAAGCTTATTTCATACTGCTGATTTTAGTAAAGGACAGTACGAAAAAGAATTAGCAATAGTAGTAAAAAAAGTATCTACACCTGCTTTGGAATATTATATTAAACAGGTTGTAAATAAATTTAAAACTTCTAAAACGGTGGTGTACAAATCTACTTTTATAGTTTTAAAAGATACTAATGAGAGGCTGTCATTAGAATACTTTTTGTTATATGAAGATAGCGAAATAAATTTCACTAAGAATGAAAAAATTAAAGAAAAAAATAAGAATATTGTAAATCTATTAGAGTCCAGCGAAGTATTACCGTTATGGGCGTTTAAAAAAAATATTTATAAAAAAGAATTAGAATATTTCTCTATTAAATTAAATAAAGAATTATTGGAAGGATATATACACAATGTCATAAATAAATTTCCAAAAAATATAGATGTTATAAATAAAATAACTTTTAGTGTATTGAAAGATTCCAATACTGAAATTGCGGTGAAATATGGTTTAGATTTTTTTGAAAATCATAATGATGATATTGCATTTATTAAACCATTAATCAAAAGGCTAGAAAGATTAAAGAGAAATAACGATATATTGGAAGTAGCAAAAAAAGCATTACTCACTATAGATGATGATGATTTAAATTTTATCGTAATTAAAAATAATCTAAATAGTGAGGTTGACCAATATTTTTCAACACATGATAAGTTTACAGTTATCAATGAGCTGGATGATTTTCTAATAAAACTAGAAAATAAATATAAGAACAATCTCAGTGATCTCTACAGGGTACTATATGGAAAAATTTCAACTATAGACTATAAACTTGCTTTACTCTATGCGAATAAAGCTTTGGAAATTAAATACAATGAGTATGTTATTAAAGATATTTATGACTTACACATAAGATATGGTGAGTTAACTGAGGCCTACAAGTCAATTCCAAAAGATGTTCAAATGCCTACGCTAGTAACTAAGATGAGCAATGTGGAGTCATTCTTAGACTTATATGAAAATGGTTTTGATTTAAATATAGTAGATTGTAGCCAAAACTATATCCCAAATAAAAATAAAGTATTATATCTATTACATAATAGCTTACCTCATAACAGTGGTGGCTATGCTACTCGAACACACGGCTTGCTAACAGGGGCAGCCAGTTATGGGTGGAATATGCACGGGGTTTCAAGACTTGGATACCCATGGGACAAAATGCCTGAAAAAGAATCTATAATAAGACATGACATCGATGGAATTGCCTATCATAGATTGTCAAAAGAAGGTGTTGGTCTTGGCAAATTACCATTAAAACAATATTTGGAAGAATATGCATTAGAGCTATTAGAATTTGCGAGAAAAGAAAAACCTGAAATAATTCACGCAGCTTCAAATTATATGAATGGATGCGTTGGAAGCTATGTCGCAAAATGCTTGGGCATTAAATTTGTATATGAGGTAAGAGGTTTATGGGAAATAACTAGAGTTTCAAGGCAACCTGGATGGAAAGATACTGAATACTATAACCTCATGGTTAAGATGGAATCAGAAGCAGCCAAAGGTGCAGATAAAGTACTCACTCTTACCCAGGCATTAAAGGATGAAATGATAAGTAGAGGGGTGGAGGCCGGTAAAATTTCTCTTTTACCGAATGGTGTAACAAGCAATCGTTTTACACCAAGAGAAAGGAATTCAGATTTAGAAGAAAAATTAAATTTTAAAAACAAAATAGTTATAGGGTATATAGGTTCAGTTGTCGAGTATGAGGGGTTAGAATTACTAGTAGAAGCCATTAAAATTCTAGTTGATAAAAGTATTAATAATATGCATGTATTAATAGTTGGAGACGGAGCAGTACTTGGGTTTATTAAAAATGCTGTACAAGAGAATCAACTTGAAGAATACTTTACATTTACGGGGAGAATCCCCCATGACGAGGTTGAGGAATATTATTCATTGGTTGATATCGCTCCCTTCCCTAGAAAAGGTCAGCCTGTCTGTGAAATGGTATCGCCATTAAAGCCTTTTGAAGCAATGGCAATGGAAAAAGCTGTCATATCATCTAATGTCAATGCATTAGCTGAAATTATAAAAGATGGTTTTAATGGTTTATTATTTCAAAAAGATAATTTCTCAGACTTATCTATAAAACTAGAAAAGCTTATTTTAGATGATGAATTAAGAAGTAAACTCGGGAAACAGTCTAGGGAGTGGGTATTAGAGTATAGAGATTGGGGTGTTATTTCAAAAATATTAAATGACACATATAATGAAATAACCGGTGAAGATAAATTATCAAACTAAAAATAGAATTTAATAGCCTTGTTAAAAAAATATTAAATATTTATATAAAAAAAAGAGATATTAAAAGTGTATTGTTAATAATCAAATTTTTCCCTAAAAATACATTTTGGTTATCTTCTCGCTTAATCCAGATCGGTTATTTAGATGCCGCATTAAAATTAGTTACACAGACAGAGGTAAGCATTAAAAAACATGAGCTACCAATTCAAGATAGAGTTTTATCAATGGATAAAATTAGAAATAATGGCTTAAGCATAGCTCCAGTAATAAAAGAACCTATTGAGAAGGTCAATGTATTATTTGCAGTACATAATTCATTACCTTACGACAAGGCTGGTTATGCTTTAAGAACACATGCCATTGTAACTAAGCTTCAAAAAAATAGTATTAATCTTATGGTGGCAACAAGAGCTGGCTATCCATGGGATCTACAAAAACATAAACATTTAGATGGCAGTGCTAGAGAAAACGTTATAGATAGTATTAAATATTTACGATTAGCAGATGATGATAAGACCTTTAAAAAAGGTTCTGATTTTAACTATATAAAAAATTATTCAGATGAGTTGATAAAAACGGCTAAAAAAAATGATATCACTATCTTGCATGCTCATTCTAACTATTTAAATGCTTTATCAGCGATAAAAGCTTCAAATGAATTGGGTGTCCCTTCTGTTTATGAGGTAAGAGGGCTTTGGCACTTTACAAGATTAACGCAAGACCCAAGTTATAAGTACAACGGAATGTTTGATTATGAACAGGAGATGGTAAAGGGTGCGGCAAAGGCTGCTGATGCAGTTGTTACCATATCTGATGCACTTAAGAACTTAATAGTAAGCTGGGGGATAGATAGTGAAAAAATAATAGTGGTACCCAATGCTGTAGATACTTCACTATTTAACCCTCAAGAAAAATCAAAGAATCTAATTGAAAAGCATAACCTCCACGGTAAAATTGTTGTAGGTTTTATAGGTTCTATTACTGGCTATGAAGGGTTGGATAATTTAATTGTAGCAGTTGATGAGCTAATAGCAGATAAATATAATATATCTTTAATAATTGTTGGTGATGGAAATGGAAAAAATAAATTTGAAAAAATAGCTAAATCAGATCAGATTATTTTTACAGGAAGAGTTCCATTTTCAAATGTAGGGGAATACTACTCAGTATTTGATATTTGTGTTTACCCAAGAAATAATTCTGAAGTCTGTCGATATGTCCCTCCGTTAAAGCCATTAGAAGCAATGGCTATGAAAAAAGCTGTTATTGTTTCCGATGTAGCTCCATTACTTGAAATGATTGAAGATAAACAGACAGGTTTAGTTTGTAAGGCAGATGATATAGATAGTCTGAAGGGTGCTGTAATCAAGTTATATGAAAATAAAGACTTAAGAGAGCGACTAGCTACGAATGCTAATAAATGGGTTGTAAAAAATCGCTCGTGGGATCTAGTTGCAGAAAAATATCATGAGATATACAATTCATTTAAATAAAGGTTCAGGATGAGAATTGGTTTGATTTCAGATGAATTAACAGCTGAGGCTCTGAAATATGAATCCACTGTTGAAAATATAACACCCTTGAATTATCGTTTTGTTTTACGTTTTTGGAAACCAGATTTTCTATTCGTAGAGTCCGCTTGGCAAGGCCATAAAAACAAGTGGAAGTTTAAAATTGCTTCCTATCTCGATTATCCTAAAAGGAACAATAATGCTCTCAAAAAAGTTGTTGAGTACGCAAGACAACTTGGTATTCCAACTGTTTTTTGGAATAAAGAAGATGGCATACATTTTGACCGATTTATAGACAGCGCTAAACTATTTGATCATATTTTTACAGTGGATGAGAGTTGTATCCCCAAATATAGAGCCGTTGT